>Ga0334722_10000360_pt1 | contig 68861 bp, 59 predicted proteins | sample C3_bottom_MG_FD_207210 | JGI IMG/M metagenome (GOLD analysis project Ga0334722, IMG submission 207210) | Sediment microbial communities from Yellowstone Lake, YNP, Wyoming, USA - C3_bottom | ecosystem: Environmental > Aquatic > Freshwater > Lake > Sediment | place: USA: Wyoming | collected... | reverse complement strand
GCTGCGCGGGTGCCGAAATTCCGCGCTGGCAAAGCGCTGAAAGATGCGTTAAACTAGCCCGCTTTTTGGACCAGAGCGCCCCGCGTTTCAATCGGTTCAAGAGGGTGCTTAGCTCAGTTGGTAGAGCGTCGCCTTTACACGGCGAATGTCGGGAGTTCGAGCCTCTCAGCACCCACCAGGGTGTTCTTGTATTGCTGGAGTGGTAGTTCAGTTGGTTAGAATGCTGCCCTGTCACGGCAGAGGTCGCGGGTTCGAGTCCCGTCCACTCCGCCAATTGCCTTTTCTGAAGTCCTCTGGAGTTCTCGAAAGCAGTTGGAAGAACCCTGTAGATCTAGCGTCTGCGGGGTTTTTTTTGTCTCCAATCCGTACATCAGGAGGCTGCCCGGTGTAGGGCAGGTAAACTCTATGACCTTGCAGATAGTTGTGATGGTCAAGCAGGTGCCCGACACCCATCACGTGACCCAGGATGCGATGAAGCCGGATGGGACCGTCAACCGCGCCGCCCTTCCGGCGATTATCAACCCGGAAGACCTGAACGCGCTTGAGGAGGCCTTGAAGATCAAGGACCGTATTGGCGCCCACATCACGGCCATTACTATGGGCCCTACGAAAGCCGTGGAGGTGCTGAAGGAGTGCCTGTACCGCGGCGCCGACGCAGTTATCCTTATATCGGATCGGAAGTTCGCCGGCGCGGATACCCTGGCCACGGCATACACACTCAAGCACGCCATCGACAAGATCGGCAGCTACGACCTGATTCTGTGCGGCAGACAGGCGATCGATGGCGACACTGCCCAGGTTGGGCCCCAGGTAGCGGAAAAACTGAACATCAATCAGATTACCAATCTTCTTGAAGTGCTTGACATCGACGCGCAGCAGATGACCGTCAGACGCGCCATCACCAATGGTTACGAGGTGGTGAGGAGCAGATTGCCCTTGCTTGCGACGGTGTCGGGCGAAGCCAACCAACCGAGGTCGCCCAGTGCGAAACTGGTGATGGCGTACAAGAATATAGAAAAGGATATACGCGGCGATTCGTACGACGAGTCCTACCTGGAGACGGAAGAAACGCAGATGCTGAGTCGCATAGTCGAGTGGAACGCAGACTCGATCGGCGTGGATCCATCCCGATGCGGGCTCGCAGGATCTCCGACCAAGGTGAAGAAGATTCATAACGTCGTGCTGGCGGTCAACGATATCAAGCAGATTCCCGGTACCGACGCCGGTATCAGAAGCCTGATGCAGGAGTTGATGGCCGACCACATTATTTAGCGGATTTCGGTAGTCATAGGGGTAATCGGCAACATGAAGCAGGTGATGGTCTTTGTCGAGCAGATCGACGGCCGGATTGCAGAAGTCAGCCTTGAGCTGGTCTGCGAGGCCCGCAGGCTGGCGCGTCAGCTGGGCGGCGTGGTAACTGCCGTGGTCCTGGGATCGAAGCTGAGGGAAGTGCTTCCCGCACTTGGCAGCTACGGCTGCAAGACCGTGTATTACGTCGAGGATGTGCGGCTATCACACTACACTTCGAATCCATACGCAAAGAGCGTGGCCGGCATAATCCGCAAGCATGCGCCAGAGATCGTTCTGTTCGGCGCCACGATAATCGGCAGGGATATGGCGCCGCGGATCGCCTCCGCGCTCAAGTGCGGACTGACGGCCGATTGCACCGAACTGCAGATCGGCGAATCCAAGAGCCTGAAGCAGGTCTATCAGAATACCTTCCTGCAGATGAGGCCCGCATTCGGCGGGAACATCATGGCCACGATCGTGTCACCCGAAAGCGTCCCCAGCATGGCCACGGTTCGTCCCGGGGTGATGAAACTGGATCCGCCCGACACCAAACTGGAAGCGGAAGTTTTGGTTGAGGAGTCCGGGCTGTCGCAGGATGACTACATGACTGAGGTCATCGAGGTGGTGAGGCGGGAAAAAAGCGTCAATCTAGGCGCCGCCCATGTAGTAGTGGCCGCGGGCGCCGGTGCCGCCGCCCCGGCTAGCCTCGCGCTGATCAGAAAGCTCGCCGAAACCATAGGGGGCGTGGTCGCGGTATCGCGACCCCTGGTCGATGCTGGTCTGTTTTCGCACGATCACCAGGTAGGGCAGACCGGGACTACAGTGCATCCGAACCTGTATATCGCCTGCGGCATTTCCGGCCAGATTCAGCATCGGGCCGGAATGGCGGACTCGAAGAGGATAGTAGCCATCAACAGCGATCCCGACGCGCCCATCTTCAGGATCGCCCATTACGGCATCGTCGGCGATCTCAACGAGATCGTTCCGAAAATGATCGACGCGTACAAAGGTAAGGCTTAGTGTTTATTGCGACATGAAGGGAAATCCCCGAGGGGGGCATCCTTCGGTGCATATCCCCCCCCATACTCCGCCAAATCAGGGGCCATTTAGGTGGTTTTGAAATAACCCCTTAGGAGAACGGTAACCGTGACCAACTATTACAAAGACAATTCGGATATTCAGTTTCATCTCAAGAATAAGGATCTGACCCGGGTCATCTCACTTATCGAAAATGATTTCGCCGATCGGGGCCGATTTGCCTATGCACCGCGAGACGCAGAGGATGCGCTGGAGAATTACGGCAAAACGCTGGAGATCGTAGGGGAGATCGCGGGCGATTTCGTCGCGCCAAGGGCGCGCGAGGTCGATGAAGAGGGCGCAAGCTACGCCGACGGCGAGGTGAGCTACCCCAAAGCAATACGCGAAGCGATGGCGCGCATCAGCGAGGCGGATCTCGCCGGATTCATTCTGCAGAGGAAGCATGGCGGCCTCAATATGCCTTACACGGTGTTTTCGGCGGCGGTCGAGATTTTCGCCCGTGCCGATGCGTCCCTGACACTCATCATCAGCCTGCAGGCGCTGGCTGCCACCATCGAGAAATTCGGCTCCGAGGACCAGAAGAATCGGATTCTGCCTAGGTTCGCATCCGGCGAAATTGCCGGCTCTATGGCGTTGACTGAACCGGATTCTGGATCGGATCTGCAATCGATCATGCTGAAGGCAGCCCAGGGCAGCGACGGAAAATGGCGTTTGAACGGCGTGAAGAGATTCATTACCAGCGGCTGCGAGCAAATTTCCTTGGTGGTGGCTCGTTCCGAAGAGGGCTCTAGCGGCGGACGCGGTATCTCGCTGTTCCTCTACGAGCGAGATGACGACATGAAGATTCGCCGGATCGAGCGCAAGCTTGGAATACGCGGCTCTCCCACCTGTGAACTGCAGTTCAACGACGCGGAAGCGGAACTGCTGGGCCAGCGCCGGATGGGTCTGGTGAAATACACCATGTTCTTGATGAACTCGGCGCGCCTGGCAATCGCGGCCCAAGCCGTGGGAATCGCCGAGGCGGCCTACCGCGAAGCGAACAGTTATGCCAGGGAGCGCAGTCAGTTCAAGAAATCGATCCAGGATATTCCCGCTGTTTATGAGATGCTCGTCAACATGCGCGTCAACATAGAAGCTGCGCGCAGTCTGCTGTATGAGACATCGGTGATGGTCGACATCAAGGAGGGGATCGAACGCAAGATCGAGTGCTACCCGGAAAAAGGGGCCGATCTGAAGAACGATCTCAGCCGCTATGGCAGGTACGTTTCGCTGTTCACTCCGTTGATCAAGCGCTATGCCGCAGATATGGCGAACAAGGTCTGCTATGACGCCATTCAGGTGCATGGCGGCGTCGGCTATACCAGGGAGTTCGATTCGGAGCGGCATTACCGCGACGTCAGGGTCACCAGCATTTACGAGGGGACATCACAGCTTCAAGTGGTGGGTGCCGTGGGCGGCGTGGTTGGCGGTGTCGTGTTCGAACGCCTCAACGAGTACGAACACGAACATGACTTCGAATCAGTCAAGGCACTGTTCACATCCGCACAGCAACTGCGCGCACGCCTGGAGGCGGCCGTGTCGCACATCAAGGAAGTGTCCGACTCGGTGTTCCAGGATTTCCATGCCGAGCGGTTGGTGGAAATGGCGACCGACACCGTCGTCGCCTACCTCCTTTGCATCGACAGTCTGCACTCAGCGCGCAAGAGCAAGCTGGCGCAGCTGTTCATCTCCGCGGCGCAGCGGCGGGTGAAGGCACACCTGGACTTCATACTCTCAGATGACCTCAGCATGGTCCAGTGCTATGGAGATATTATCAAGGCGGATGAGCCGCTCTAGGGCCTGTTGCGATTCAGCGCATGTGCTGAATCGCAACAGGCTCGGGGCGCCCCGTGGCGGGACTGCGCGCTGAACCCGGTCGATCGAAGCGCTAAGGACCCATTGCGCTGACCAAGCCGGGTGGCTCGGTGGAAAACGCGATTGTTACGGCCATAGGGCCGCCACGAAGCAAACCCAAGGGATAGGGCTTGATGAAGATTTTGGCGCAACATCGGTGAGCGACAAAAATCGCCGGCGTGTACAATGTGGCCTGCCCGTTTGTTGGTGATTTGGTACTGGGGCATGGGTATTTGTTTTGTGGGTGGAAATAGACAGTATTTTCCAACGCACAATACAATCAATCACTTATGTGAATAAGCGGCGGGCGTCTACTCCGCCGACAAACATAGGCGAATCCAGACCGGGGGTTCGCTTTTTTATTTGAAAGATTAAATTCATGTTCGACCTAGTCCATAGGCACAAGAGGTGGGTCCAGTTGCTGCTCGCGCTGATGGTGCTTCCATTTGCGTTTTGGGGCATAGACTCGTATCGGCGCGGCTCGGGCCTGGAACAGGATCTGGCCGAGGTCGACGGGCAAAAAATCACCCTGCAGGAATTCAGTCAGGCGCAGCGCGACCAGCAGGAGCGCTTGCGCACACTGCTCGGTCGCAATTTCGACCCCGCGTTGCTCGATACGCCGGAACAGCGCGCCGCGCTTCTCGACCAGTTGATCCAGCAGCGCCTGCTCGCGGTGCGCGCGGTCAAGAGCAATCTGGTGGTCACGGACCAGCAGTTGCGCGAGATTATCACCGGACTGCCGGCGTTCCAGGAAAACGGCCAGTTCTCCAAATCCCGTTACGACGCACTGCTGCGCGCACAAGGCATGAACGACGTGGTATTCGAGTCCCGGCTGCGCCGCGACGTCGAAATGCAGCAGATGAACGGCGCGCTGGCCGAATCGGCGCTGGTCGGCAAGGCGCAGGTTGCGCGCTTCCTTGCGATTCAGGGGCAGCAGCGGGAAGTGTCCGAAGCGGTGATGTCGATCGAGCAGTTTGCGGGCCAGGTCAAGCTCGCGCCGGATGCGGTGAAAGCCTATTACGACAGCCATCCGGGCGAGTTCGTCGTGCCGGAGCAGGTGCGGGCGGAGTTCGCCGTGCTCAATTCGGATGTGCTGGCCGCGCAGGAGACGGTGAGCGAGGCCGATCTGCGCAGTTGGTACGATACCAACGTGCGCGCCAAGTTCGAGGAGCGCGTCGCGGCCAGGAAGAAAACGGAAGACCTGCTGGCGCAGTTGCGCGCAGCGCCGGAAAAATTCGCCGAACTGGCCAAGCAACACTCACAGGACCCCGGCTCCAAGGACAACGGCGGCGACCTGGATTTCTTCGCGCGCGGCGCCATGGTCAAGCCTTTCGAGGATGCGGTGTTCAAGCTCAAACCGGGGCAGTTGAGCGGCGTCGTCGAGAGCAGTTTCGGTTTCCACATCATCAAACTGACCGGGATCAAGCCGGCGAAGAATGGCGAGCCGGAGCAACGCCGGGCGAGTCATATCCTGATAACCGCGCCGGATGCTGGCAGGGACTTTCAGACGATGCGGGGCGAAATCGAGAAAGAAGTGAAGAAGCAGCGCCTGGGCAAGAAGTTCGCCGAATCCGCGGAGGTGTTCAGCAATCTCGCCTACGAGCAGCCGGACAGCCTTAAACCGATAGCCGAAAAATTCAAGCTCAAGCTGCAGCAGTCCGGATGGCTGACGCGCCAGACCGAGGCGGCCGCCGGGGTGCTCAACAACCAAAAAATGCTGGATGCGCTGTTCTCCGCCGAGTCGATCAAGAATAAGCACAACACCGAGGTGGTGGACGCCGGCGCAGACACCCTGCTGGTGGCGCGCGTGATCGAGCACAAACCCGCGGCGCCGAGACCGCTGGATGAAGTCAAGGCCGAAATAGCGAAAAAACTGACCGAGCAGCAAGCGCTGGCGCTGGCTGTCAAGACCGGTGCAGCGAAGTACGCCGAATTGCAGCAGGGCAAGGATGCGGGGCTGAACTGGAGCGCCGCCAAGACCGTCAGCCGCCTGGGTAAGCCCGCGGTGCACCCCGACGCCCTGAAGGCGATATTTCGAAGCGATATCGAGAAATTGCCAGTCTACCTGGGACTGGAACTACGCGATCGCGGCTACGGGATCTACCGGATTTCGCGCGTGACCGAGGCGCCCGCGGCCGACGCCGCGCGCGCCAAAGAAATGCTGGACCAACTGGCGCAGCAAGCCGGCCAGGAAGACGCCACCGCCTACATTGCCAGTCTCAGGGCCGCGGCCAAGATAGAAATCAACAAGGCGAACCTGGAGAAGAAAGGCGGTTAGCGCGGCAGGCTTCGTGTGGCGGCTCGAATGCCGCCGCATGCGACACGTGCGGATTTGCGCGCTGCGCGCGCCAACCGCGTTTTCTGTACGGACAAAAGCAATCCGTACAGAAAACGCGGTTATGATGAAAAGCAAACACAGCGCGGGTTTTTATCCAAGATCGCCGATCGCGTGCGGATGCGCTTTTCATCCGCGCGCAATCGGTGATCCGCGCGGACGGGCCGCCGTCCGCGCAAGTTCAGGCGCCACGGTTCAAAGTATTCTCCCAGGGCAGCGACAACTGAAATGCGCGATCTAAGTCTGCGCGCATGGACGAACTTGCCCTTAGACGCCCTTACACTTCCGTCGTGCCCAGCGCAGTAGTGTTGAAGCCGCCGTCGACGTAGGTCACCCCGCCGGTGATGCCGCTGGCGAGGTCGCTGCACAAGAACGCGGCGGCGTTTCCCACTTCGTCAATAGTGACATTGCGCCGCAATGGCGCGTGCCTGGCGTTATAGGCGAGCAGCTTGCCGAAGCTGCCGATGCCGGCAGCCGCCAGGGTCTTGATTGGGCCCGCGGACACTGCATTGACGCGTATGCCCTTGGGGCCCAGGCTCGCGGCCATGTAGCGCACCGCGGCTTCGAGGCTGGCCTTGGCCAGACCCATCACGTTGTAATTGGGCATGGTGCGCACCGCGCCCAGGTAGGTCAGGGTCAGCAGCGCGGCGTGCCGGTGATGCATCATCGGCAGCGCCGCCTTGGCCAGTGCGGCGAAGCTGTAGCTCGAAACGTCGTGCGCGATGCGGAAAGCCTCGCGCGAGATGCTTTCCAGAAAATCGCCATCAATCGCTTCGCGCGGGGCATAGGCGATGGAGTGCACCAATCCGTCCAGGCCGTCCCAGTGCTGGCCGAGCTCGGCGAACAGGCTCGCGATCTCCTCGTCGCTGGCGACGTCGCAGGCGAAAACCAGGCGGCTGCCAAACTCGTGGGCCATATCGGTAACGCGTCCCTTGAAGCGTTCGTTCTGATAGGTAAAAGCGAGTTTCGCACCTTCGCGACGACAGGCTTTGGCGACGCCATAGGCGATGGAGCGGTTGCTGAGCAAACCGGTGATAAGGATGTGCTTGCCTGACAGAAAGCCCATGGTGACTCCGCGGTACTCGGGAGGCGAATTATACCGGTGTGACGGCTGTTGCGTGTTCAGCTAAACTCCGGGCGATGCGTTTTCCCACTGCGCTTGCTTGTCTCGTCCTGCTTGCCGGCTGCGGCAGGGTCTGGAACGACCCTTATCCGGCGAGCGAATCGGGCAGGAACATCCTCTACAGTTCCTTTTCCGAGCGACCCAAGCACCTGGACCCGGCACAGTCCTATACCGCCGATGAATACGATTTCATCTGGCAGGTCTATGAGCCGCCGCTGCAGTATCACTATCTCAAGCGGCCCTACACGCTGATACCGGCGACGGCTGCGGCCATACCCAGGCCCCGGTTTTACAACAGCGCAGGCAGGGAACTGCCGGCGGGCGCCCGGGACGTCGCGTATAGCGTGTACGAAATCCACATCAAGCCCGGCATCCGGTATCAACCGCATCCGGCTTTCGCCAGGGATGCGGCCGGACGCAGCCTGTACCTGGATCTCAAGCCCGGGGATTTGCGCGATAAGTACCGCCTCGCCGATTTCCCGCAGAGCGGCAGCCGCGAGCTGGTAGCCGCAGATTACGTCTACCAGATAAAGCGCCTCGCGCATCCGCGTATCCACTCGCCCATCCTCGGGCATATGAGCGACTATATCGTCGGTCTCAAGGAGTATGCCGCGCTTCTGGCTCAGGAAGACAAGGCGTCGCAGGCCAGCGCAGCGGAGCGAACGCCGCCCGTCTGGTCCAGCCTTTCCCGGCACGAGATCGCCGGTGTCGAGGTTGTGGACCGCTACACCTATCGCATCAAGGTGCGCGGCAGCTACCCGCAGTTCATCTATTGGCTGGCGATGCCGTTCTTCGCGCCGGTGCCGCCCGAAGCCGACCGGTTCTACTCCCAGGCGGGCATGGCGGAGAAGAATTTCACCCTCGACTGGTATCCGATCGGCACCGGTGCGTATATGCTGACCGAAAACAACCCGAATGCGCGCATGGTGCTTGCGCGCAACCCCAATTTCCGCGGTGAAGCCTATCCTTCCGCCGGTGAGCCGGAAGATGCGGCAGCCGGCCTGCTGGCCGATGCCGGCAAATCGGCGCCGTTCATCGACGCCGTCGTATTCACGCGCGAAAAAGAGGGCATTCCGTACTGGAGCAAGTTCATGCAGGGTTACTACGACCAGTCCGGCATCAGCAACGACAACTTCGACAACGCGGTGCGCGTCGGCATCGAAGGGGAGGCGGCGCTGTCCCCCGAGATGGAGCGCCGCGGCATCGGGCTCAAGACTTCGGTCGCCACCTCGGTCTATTACCTTTCGTTCAACTGGCTGGATCCGGTGGTGGGCGGGCAGGGCGATGCGGCGCAGCAGGCGCGCGCGCGCAAGCTGCGCCAGGCGATTTCCATCGCCGTCGACAACGAGGAATTCATCTCCATATTCGCCAACGGCCGCGGCGTCCCGGGACAGGGGCCGGTCCCGCCGGGGATATTCGGCTACCGCGGCGGCGACGCGGGCTACAACCCGGTGGTCTACGAAGAAGCCGGCGGCGCGTGGCATAGAAAATCGATAGCGCAGGCGAAGAAGCTCATGGCCGAAGCCGGCTATCCAGACGGGCGCGACGCGCGCACCGGCGCGCCGCTGGTGCTGTACTTGGACACCACCGGCGGTGGTCCGGGCGGCAAGTCGCGCCTGGACTGGTACCGCAAGCAGTTCCAGAAGATCGACGTGCAGCTCGAGTTCCGCACCAGCGACTGGAACCGCTTCCAGGAGAAGATCCGCAAAGGCAATACGCAGATGTTCTTTCTCGGCTGGAATGCCGATTATCCGGATCCGGAAAATTTCATGTTCTTGCTGCACGGGCCGCAGGGCGCGGTGAAACAGGGCGGCGAGAACAAGGCGAATTACGCCAACCCGGAATTCGATCGCCTGTTCGAGCAGATGAAGAACATGGAGAACGGCCCTGAGCGCCAATTGATCATCGACCGCATGGTGGCGGTGTTGCGCCAGGACGCGCCCTGGGTGTGGGGCTACCATCCCAAGGACTACAGCCTGAACCACGCCTGGCTCGCCAACGTGAAGCCGAACCAGATGGCGCGCAACGGTCTCAAGTTCTACCGCCTCGACCCGGCGCTGCGCGAGGCGAGGCGCGCCGAGTGGAATCACCCGGTGTTCTGGCCGGTGTTGCTGCTGCTGGCGCTGCTGGTCCTGGGCACGCTGCCCGCGTTGCGCAGCTGGCGCGCGCGCGAACTGGCAAGGGCCTAGATCGATGTACGCGTATATCGTTCGCCGCGCCATTTACGCCGTTTTCATACTCATCGGCGTCAACCTGATCACCTTCGCGCTGTTCTTCAAGGTGAATACGCCCGACGACATCGCGCGCCTGCAGCTCGGCGTGAAGTATGTCACGCCCGAGGCGATCGCCAAATGGAAGGCGGATCGCGGCTACGACAAGCCGCTGCTGTATAACGAGAAGGCTCAGGGCTGGCACCAATTCACCGACACCATTTATTTCGAAAAATCGGTGGAGATGTTCCGCTTCAATTTCGGCCAGTCCGACGACGGGCGCGACATCGCCTACGAAATAAGCCTGCGCATGTGGCCCAGCCTGGCCCTGGCGGTGCCGGTGTTTCTGGTCGGCCTCGCGCTGCAGATAACGTTTGCGCTGATGATGGCATTCTTCCGCGCCACCTATCTGGATTTCTGGGGCGTGGTGCTGTGCGTAGTCATGATGTCGATCTCCGGCCTGTTCTACATCATCGGCGGCCAGTACCTGATTTCAAAGCTGTGGAACCTGGTGCCGATTTCGGGTTATGCCGCCGGATTCGACGCGCTCAAGTTCCTGGCGCTGCCGGTCGCAGTGGGCGTGATCGGCGGCATCGGCAGCGGCGCGCGCTGGTACCGGACCATTTTCCTGGAGGAGGTCGGCAAGGACTATGTCAGAACCGCACGCGCCAAAGGGCTGTCCGAAGTCGTGGTGTTTTTCCGCCATGTGTTGAGGAACGCGATGATTCCGATACTCACCGGCGCGGTGGTGGCGATCCCGCTGTTGTTCATGGGCAGCCTGGTGGCGGAATCCTTTTTCGGCATCCCCGGGCTGGGCAGCTACACCATCGAGGCGATCCAGGCGCAGGATTTCGCCGTGGTGCGCTCCATGGTGTTCATCGGCTCGGTGCTGTATATCCTGGGCCTGCTGCTCACCGATATTTCCTACACGCTGGTGGATCCGCGCGTGAGGTTCGACTAGTGCCGATCCTGCCCGTCATCCTCTGGACCGACGCGCTGATCTACCTGCTGCTGGCGGTAGTGGCAGGATTCGTCTGGTATGTGCGCCGCCACGCGCATTTGCGCGCGCCCTGGTGGCGCGTGGCGCAGACACCGGCGGCGATGAGCGCCCTGGTGGTGCTCGCGCTTTTTATCAGCGTCGGCTTGCTCGATTCGGTGCACTTCCGCCTGGCGCTGCCCGCCGCCCAGGCGGCGCAAGCCGGCAAGGCCGTCTCCCGCGACGTGGCGTATGCGGTGGAAGTGAAAAGCCTGCTCGACGTTCTGCTCGCGTCCATTGCGAACCGTCCGGAGCGCACTTATTCCGCGCCGCTTGCGACCCACGCCTACGCCCGGGAGACGCTCGATCTGCCGGGGGCGGACGGGAAGCCGGGCAAACAGCTGCGCACCTATCCGCGCCTCGCCTACGGCGGCGCGCATCTGCGCGATCCGGAGCGGGACTGGAAAGCCGACGTCCTGTTGACCGGGTTTCGCGGCGTGGCGCTCGCCCTGCCGCTGTGGCTGCTGCTATCGCTCGCGCTGGTCGCTGCCTGCAATTCCCCCGAGCGTCTGGCCTCGCGCGATTTCTGGCACGCCGTATGGCGGGGCAGGACCGCGGTGCCCTGGCGCGCCATCCTGATTACGCTCGCCCTGCTGCTGCTGCTCGCCGTTCCGATGATCCTGCTGTCGCTCGACTATCATGTGCTCGGCACCGACAAGGTCGGCCTGGACGTGCTTTACCTGTCGCTGAAGAGCGTGCGCACGGCACTGGTGATCGGCACTTTGACCACGCTGGTGATGCTGCCGTTTTCGGTGCTGCTCGGGATCATGGCAGGGTATCTGCGCGGGGTGGTGGACGATCTGATCCAGTATTTTTACACCACGCTGAACTCGATTCCCGGGGTGCTGCTGATCGCCGCCGCCGTGCTGGTGCTGCAGGTGTACATCGAAACCCATCCGGACCTGTTCCCGACCTCGGCCCAGCGCGCGGATTTTCGGCTGTTGTGGCTGTGCATCATTCTCGGCATCACCAGCTGGACCGGGCTTTGCCGCCTGCTGCGCGGCGAGGCGCTCAAATTGCGCGAACTGGAGTATGTGCAGGCGGCGCAGGCCTTCGGCGTGTCCGAGTGGCGCATCATGATGCGCCACATCCTGCCCAACCTGATGCACATCGTGCTGATTTCCGTGGTGATGGATTTCTCCGGGCTGGTGCTGGCGGAGGCCGTGCTGTCCTATGTCGGCGTCGGCGTTGATCCCTCCATGATCAGCTTCGGCACCATGATCAACGCCGCGCGCCTGGAAATGGGGCGCGAGCCGATGGTCTGGTGGTCGCTCGCCAGCGCTTTCGCGTTCATGCTGGCCTTGGTGTTGGCGGCGAATTTGTTCGCCGATGCGGTGCGCGATGCCTTCGATCCGCGGGTACGGGTCGGCAACGGCGGACGGCGTCTTGCCGAGGTCGAGTCATGAGCGCGCTGTTGCAGGTCAACGATCTGAAGACCTGGCTGGACAGTTCGGGCGGCACGGTGCGCGCCATAGACGGCGTCAGCATCGAGGTGGTGCGCGGCGAGACCTACGCCATCGTCGGCGAATCGGGCTGCGGAAAATCCATGACCGCGCTGTCGGTGCTGCGGCTGCTGCCCGAAGCCGGACAGATCGTGGCCGGTTCGGTGTTGCTGGCCGGGAAAGATCTGCTGTGCCTGCCCGAGGCGGCGATGCGCGGGGTGCGCGGCCGCCGCATCGCCATGATCTTCCAGGAGCCGGCCACCAGCCTGAATCCGGTGCTCACGGTCGGGCGGCAGATCGCCGAGGTGCTGGAGCGGCACACTGCGCTGCGTGGTGAGGCTATGCGCAAACGCATGCTGGAACTGCTGGACGCCGTAGGCATACCGGATCCGGTGCGGCGCCTGGACGAATTTTCGTTCCAGCTTTCCGGCGGAATGAAGCAGCGCGTCATGATCGCGATCGCGCTGGCGGCCGAGCCCGACCTGCTGATCGCCGATGAACCGACGACGGCCCTGGACGTAACCATACAGGCGCAGGTGCTGGAACTGCTTTCCGGGCTGCAGCGCGCCAGCGGCATGGCGATCCTGTTGATCACCCATGACCTGGGCGTCGTTGCGCAAATGGCGCACAAAGTGGCCGTGATGTACGCCGGACAGATTATCGAGGTGGCGACACGCGAGCAGTTTTTTCTCGCGCCGCGCCATCCTTATTCGCGCAAGTTGTTCCAGGCATTGCCCGACGGCGAACGCCGGGGTGGCGAACTGGCGGTGATCCGGGGCCAGGTGCCGCCGCTGACCACGGAGTTCCGCGGTTGCCGCTTCGCCGAGCGCTGCGATTCGGCCTGGGAACGCTGCCGCGACGAAGCGCCGCAATTGACGGCGGGCGACGGGCACAGGGTGCGCTGTCATTTGTACGACCAGGCGGACGGAGAAGCGCGGCATGAGGACGTTTCCTTTGGCCAACCCGCCGCTGCTGCCAGCGTTGCCGAACGCCCCCTGCCATCGGGCGCGGCGCTGTTGAGCGTGAGCGGCCTGCAAGTGCATTTCCCCATCCGCAAGGGCCTGTTCAAGCGCACGGTGGGACAGGTCAGGGCCGTGGATGGCGTGTCGATGGATATCGCGGCAGGAAGGACGCTGGCGCTGGTGGGGGAATCCGGCTGCGGCAAGACCACTGCAGGCAAGGCCATCCTGCAGCTGATCCGCCCCAGCGCCGGGACGGTGCGGTTCGACGGCCGGGAACTGACCCGCCTGCGCGGCCGGGCTTTGCGCGAGCGCCGTGCTGATTTTCAGCTCATTTTCCAGGACCCGTATTCCTCGCTCAATCCGCGCATGCGCGTCACCGACATCCTGGCCGAAGGCATGCAGGCCCTGGGGCTGGCGGAAACCGGTGCCGAACTCGCGGCGCGCATCGACCGGATGCTGGCGCAGGTAGGGCTGAACGCGGACGCCAAATTGCGCTATCCGCACGAATTCTCCGGCGGCCAGCGCCAGCGCGTCGCGATCGCACGCGCGCTGGCGGTCAGACCCAAACTGATCGTCTGCGACGAACCCACCAGCGCGCTCGACGTCTCGGTGCAGGCGCAGATACTCAATCTGCTCAAGCAGCTGCAGCGCGAGCTCGGACTCGCCTACCTGTTCATCACGCACAACATCGCCGTGGTCGAGTATCTGGCGCACGACGTCGCGGTGATGTACCTGGGCCGGATCGTCGAGCGCGGACCGGTGGCCGAGGTGTTGCGCTCGCCCAGGCATCCCTACACCCAGGCGCTGCTGTCGGCGGTGCCCAGGCTGGATCGAGCGGGCGAGCGGAAAATCATCCGCCTGCGCGGCGAATTGCCTTCGCCGGCCTCACCGCCTTCAGGATGCCATTTCCATCCGCGTTGCCCGCATGCAATGGCCGAATGCAAACTGAACTATCCGGACGCAGTGCGCGTCGGCGACGGCCATGAAGTGAGCTGCTTGCTGTATACGCCGTCTTAAACAGCGTTGCATGCTGCGATTGGATTTGCGCGCTGCGCGCGCCAACCATTTTTTAGTGCGGATGAAAAGCTCATCCGCACTGGAAAACGGTTATGGATAGAAGCAAAGGCGGTTTCGGGTTGGTTTTACTTCAAGATCGCCGATTGCGTGCGGACGTGCTTTTCGTCCGCGCGCAATCGACGATCCGCGCGGACGGGACGCCGTCCGCGCAAGTCCTAGCGCTACAGTTTCAGGTTTTCTACTTCTTTCTTTTGACCGGGCGCTTCTTCTTGGCCGACTTGGTGCTTTTCGCGCTGGTCGTCTGACGCACTTCTATCGTCAGCCGCTGGCCGGCGGCCAAGCGCCCGATCTGATTCCATTTGCGCAGATCGTCCGTGCTGACCTTGAAACGCTGGGCGATCTTGAGGAGCGTGTCGCCGTTCTGTACGGTGTAGCTGAGTTTGCGCACCGTCGTGCGCGCCTCGGGTGCAGCGGGCGGCTGGTACATTGCCGGCAGGGGCTCGATCTGCGCGCCCTTGAGCGGCAGCAACAGCTGGAATCCGGGTGCTGCCTTGGTCCGCCGCCCTATGCCGTTGACCTGTTTCAGCCGAGCCAGCGAGATACCGTGCTTGGCCGCGATCTGCTCCAGTTTGTCGCCGCGCTTGAACGTATAGACTTGCCAGGAGACCAGCGGCTGGCCGTGCTCTTCGAGGTTTGCCAGGAAGATTTTCGCCTTGTCTGCCGGCAGTACCAGGCCGGGCGTGCCGTTGGCAACGATGATCGGGCGGTTATGGGCGGGATTCAGTGCGAGAAATTCGGCTAGTGGCATGTTTGCCAGCTTGGCGGCAAGGTGCAGGTCGATGTCCTGGGTCTTTTGCACCGTGACGAAATACGGCGTGTTGGGCACCGGCTCCAGATCCGCGCCGAAGGCACGCGGATTCGCGATGATATTTTTCAGCGCCTGCAGCTTGGGCACGTAATAGCGCGTCTCCGTGGGCATGGTCAGGCTGAGATAATCAGTGGGCAGCCCCTTGGCCTTGTTTTTTTCAATCGCGCGGGCCACGGCGTTCTCGCCCCAGTTGTAGGAAGCGAGCGCGAGGTGCCAGTCGCCGTGCATTTCGTACAGAAACTGCAGATAATCCAGGGCGGCACCGGTCGAGGCGACGATGTCGCGCCGGCCGTCGTACCAGGAGTTCTGCTGAAGGTTGTAATTTTTTCCGGTGGAGGGGATGAACTGCCACAGGCCCGAGGCATGCGAGCGTGAATACGCCATCGGGTTGAAGGCGCTTTCCACCATGGGCAGCAGCGCGAGCTCGGTCGGCATGCCGCGCTTCTCCAGTTCCTCGACGATGTAATAGAGGTAGCGCTTGCTGCGCTCGACCATGCGCTTGACGTAGCTCGGCTGGCTCGCGTACCAGATCTGCCGGTCCTGAACCAGCGGGCTGGAGAGGTTGGGCATGGAGAACCCGTTGCGGATGCGATCCCAAAGATCGGGGGGCACTGCCGTCAGGTCGATCGTGGGGATGGCGTGCAGGTTGTCCATGACTTCACGCGCCGAGGGACTGGGCCGCGCCTGGATCGGGGGGGGGCTGGCCGCCGCCGGGGGCGACGTCCTGGCGGATACGGGATCCGCTATCGCAGTTGCGGCCGGAACGGAAGGCAGATCGACCGCGGGTTTATGCGCCGCAGATAGGTTGGTCTGCACCGGTGTCAGGGCACAACCCGAGCTAAGCGCGGTCAAGACGATGGCCGCAATAAAGCGCATTACCGGCACCACGCCTCCTACCCCATTTAACAGCCGGTAATGTTAGCCGAGGGAGCCGATCCGGTCAATGAAAAGCAAAGAAAAATAATATCTTAGATACAGGTTGCAGACCGCCGAAACGCGGCTCAGAAAGCATTCTTCCACTCCCGCAGGGCGGCGAAGACCTGCACCGGATCACCGGTGCGAACGCCCAGATACTTGCTGGCCGATGCGATCACTTCCGGCTGCAGGCAGCGCAGAAAAGGATTGGTCTTCTTTTCGTGGCCGATGGTTGACGGCAGGGTGGGTAGTCCGCGGCCGCGTTTTTCCGCTTCGCGCGCCGCGCGCGCCGCGAGTTCGCTGTTGCCGGGTTCGACTGCGCGGGCGAAGTCGATGTTGGCCAGGGTGTACTCATGCCCGCTGTACACCAGCGTTGCATCGGGCAGCGCTGCCAGTTTCGCGAGCGAGGCGGCCATCTGCGGCGGCGTGCCCTCGAACAGCCGCCCGCAACCGCAGGCGAACAGCGTGTCGCCGCAGAATACGGAATCTGCGCCATAATAGGCGATATGCGCGCGCGTATGTCCGGGTATGTCGAGTACGCTGAAGCGCAAATCCAGTTCGGGAATCGTGATCGCATCAGCTTCACCGACCGGGTGCGTCAGCGTGGATATGGGCTCGCCGCGGGGGCCGTACACCGGGACGCGGCGGTGTGCGAGCAGAGCGCCCACACCGCCGACGTGATCGGGGTGATGGTGGGTGGCGAGTATGGCGCACAACTCGAGCCGCTCGCGCTGCAGGAAATCAAGTACGGGTTGCGCGTCGCCCGGATCGACGACTGCGGCGTAACGCTGGTTGCGTAGCGCCCAGATGTAATTGTCCTTGAACGCGCGCAGCGGGACGACTTCGACAGCATTTTTTTCGGACATAAGCCTAGTTTTCGTGGAAGCACAACAAAAGTCAACCCTGTCTGATTGGTTCGCCACCGCTCAAGGAGAATACGTCCTGCGCTGGGAGCGGGCCCAGTTCGACAGCGCCGTGGAGGACGTGTTCGGCTACAACGCGGTGCAGGTGGGATTGCCCCGATTCGACCTGCTGCGCCAGAACCGGATTCCGCTGCACACCCGGGTCGGTCTCGAAGCGGGCAGCGATCTCCTCGCCGACAGCGGTGCGTTGCCGCTCGCGAGCGGCAGCATCGACCTGGTGGTGCTACCGCATGTGCTCGAGTTCAGCGCGCATCCGCACCGGATACTGCGCGAAGCGGCGCGCGTGCTGATGCCCGACGGCCAAATCGTGATCTCGGGCTTCAATCCACTCAGTCTATGGGGCATCAAACGCGCGCTGGGCCCGGGCCGCAACGAGTTGCCCTGGCGCGGCCGATTCATCGGCCTGTTGCGGCTCAAAGACTGGCTGCAATTGCTGAGCTTCGAACTCAACGGCGGCCGCTTCGGCTGCTATGCGCCGCCGTTCTCGCAGGCAAAGTGGCTGGAGCGCTCGGCGTTCATGGAGAAGGCGGGCGACCGCTGGTGGCCGATCGCGGGCGGCGTCTATGTGGTGCGCGCGGTCAAACGCACCATCGGCATGCGCATTGTCATGCCGAACTGGCGCAGCCAGGCCGCGCCGGCTAAAGCCCTGTCGGCCCTTACCCAGCATAATCATCACCACAACGGAACCGAAGCTTGAGCGCCGCGGCGAACGCGGCGCGGGTGCGCATCTATACCGACGGGGCGTGCAAGGGCAATCCCGGTCCGGGAGGCTGGGGTGCGCTGCTGCAGTTCGACGGCCGCGAGAAAGAGCTCTGCGGCGGCGAACCCGCCACCACCAACAATCGCATGGAACTCACCGCCGTGATCCGCGCGCTGGAGGCGCTGAGGCGGCGCTGTGACGTCGATCTTTACACCGATTCGCAGTATGTCCAGAAAGGGATCAGCGAATGGGTCGCGTCGTGGAAGCGGCGCGGCTGGAAAACCGCCGACAAGAAGCCGGTCAAAAATGTCGATCTGTGGCTGGAGCTCGATCGGCTCGCCGGCGGTCACGACATCCGTTGGCACTGGGTGCGGGGGCATGCCGGCCACGCGGAGAACGAGCGCGCCGACCAGCTCGCGAACAAGGGCATCGAGTCTCTGCCCCGGAAGCGTTGACAGCCGTCTGACGAGTTGCGCGTTCCGGCTCGCCCCGCATCGCGATTGGTTATAATCCCACACCTTGTATTTCGCTATCCTTTCCACTGGAATCCCCGCCCGATGCAGACGCAAGCGAACACTTTTTTCCAATTGTTCTCCGGCCTTCGGGCAGCAAGTCATCCTTATCGTTTAGCCCTGTCCTGCGCGTCTTTGGCGATCCTGATCGCGGGTTGCGGCCAGGAGCGATCGGAGTCCGCACACGTCGCGACGCCGGCTGCGCCCGCGCTGCCGGCGTCGGTGCTGCAAGTCGCGCCGCAGCGCGTGCCCATCGCAGTCGAAGCCGTAGGCCAGATCGAGGGCTCGAAAGAGGTCGAAGTCAGAGCGCGCGTTTCGGGCATAGTGCTCAAGCGCCTGTACAACGAAGGCGACGTGGTGCGCGCCGGCGCGCCCATGTTCAAGATCGATCCGGCGCCGTTCGAAATCGCCCTGGCCCAGGCGAAGGCGCAACTGGCGCAGGAGCAGGCGCGCAACGAGCAGTCGCGGCGCGAATCGGGGCGGCTGAAGCAACTGGCGGCGGAGAAGGCGATCAGCCAGAAGGAATATGACGATGCGACTTCGAATCTGAAGCTCTCGGATGCGACGCTGCAGGCGGCCGAGGCCAGAGTAAGGGACGCGGAACTGAACCTGTCCTATACCGGCGTCGTTGCGCCCGTCTCAGGTATCAGCGGTCGATCTGTGCGTTCTGAAGGCAGCCTGATCACGGCGGGCGCAGACAGCCTGCTCACCAGCATCAGCCAGGTCGATCCGATCTGGGTACGCTTCAGCCTGGCCGAATCCGACCTGGCCAAACTGCCGCAACGGCGGCTGGTCCGCGGCGCGCCGATCGAGGTCAACCTGACTTTGCCGGACGGCACGCGCTATCCGGGTAAGGGGCGGCTCAACTTTGCGGCGACCCAGATCGATACCCGGCTGGGCACGCAGCAACTGCGCGCCGAGTTCGACAACGCCAAAGGGCAGCTGCTACCCGGGCAGTTCGTGCGTGTTCAACTGGTCGCCGGACAGCGCGACAATGTGTTCCTCGTGCCCCAGATTGCGGTGATGCAGGCGGAGGCGGGCTACATGCTGTTCGTCCTGGACCAGGAGGGCAAGGCTGCGCTCAGGCCGGTACAACTGGGCGACTGGATAGGCTCGGATTGGGTGGTGCTCGGCGGTCTGGCGAGCGGCGATCGGGTCATCGTCGACAACCTGCTCAAGCTGCGCCCGGGCGCGGCGGTGAGCCCCTTGGCGCCCCCGGTGGCACCTACTTCGGCGTCCGGCCAGGGCAAGCCGGTCGAAGCCGGCACGGCTGCGACGAAGTAGGAGCACAAGCTCATGCTGTCGCATTTCTTCATACGCCGGCCGATTTTCGCCGGAGTCATGGCCATCATCATCACCATCGCCGGATTGATGGCATCGCGGATATTGCCGGTCGCGCAGTATCCGGAAATCGCACCGCCCACGGTCGCCATCACCGCCTCCTATCCGGGTGCGAGCGCGGAGACGCTGGCGAAGACGGTGGCCGCGCCGATCGAGGAGCAGCTCTCGGGGGTCGAGAACCTGATCTATTTCGACTCGACCGCGTCCTCGAACGGGACGCTCAACATCACCGCCACGTTCGAGGTCGGCACCGACATCAACAACGCCACCATCCAGGTGAACAATCGCGTGCAGATCGCCCTGCCGCGGCTGCCCGAGGACGTGCGCCGGGGCGGCGTCGTGGTGCAGAAGCGGACGCGCGATATTCTGATGACCGCTGCGGTGAGTTCCAACGATGCGCGTTACGACACGCTGTTTCTGAGCAATTTTCTCACCGTCAACGTGCTCGACCTGCTCAAGCGCGTGCCGGGTGTGGCCGACGCCACTATCTTCGGTGCGCGCGATTACTCGATGCGCGTCTGGCTGAAGCCGGACCGCATGGCGCAGCTCGGGATCACCACCACCGACGTCGCCAACGCCGTACGCGCGCAGAACAACCAGTACGCCGCGGGCAAGATCGGCCAGGAGCCGGCAATGGCAGGCCAGCCCCTGGTGTATACCGTCACCGCACGCGGCCGGCTGCTGGATCCCGGGGAATTCGGCAACATCATCCTGCGCGCGAACGGACCCGGCGGCGTTCTGCGGGTGAAGGACGTCGCCCGCCTGGAACTCGGCGCCCAGGCCTATGACCAGTTCACCACGGTCGACGGCAAACCGACCATCGGCATCGCAATCTTCCTGCAGTCGGGCGCGAATGCGCTCAAGGTAGCCAACGCGGTGCGCGACACCATGGCCGATCTGTCGAAAATGTTTCCGCAGGGGGTCAGCTACCTGTTTCCCTATGACACGACACGGGTGGTCGACGCCTCGATCCATGAGGTGATCGTTACGCTGCTCCAGGCCGCGGCGCTGGTGCTGATCGTGGTGTTCGCGTTCCTGCAGAGCTGGCGCGCCGCGCTGATCCCGTTCATCGCGGTGCCGGTATCGCTGATCGGCGCGTTCGCCGGCCTCTACCTGTTCGGTTTTTCGATCAACACGCTGACCCTGTTCGCGATCGTGCTCGCCACCGGCATCGTGGTGGACGACGCCATCGTGGTGCTGGAGAACGTCGAGCGGCTGATGGCCGAGCGCGGCCTGACGCCGCGCGCGGCGGCGTTCGAATCGATGTCCGAGGTGACCACGGCGATCATTGCCATCGAGCTGGTGCTGCTCGCGGTATTCGTGCCGGTGGCGTTCCTCGGCGGGCTCGCCGGCCAGTTGTACAAACAGTTCGCCGTCACCGTCGCCACCGCCGTGAGCATCTCCGGGGTCATCGCGCTCACACTGACCCCGGCTTTGTGCGCGATTCTGCTTAAGCCCGCTCACAAAGAACCGCATTTCTTTCATCCATTCAATGTCGCTTTTTCCTGGATCACCGCCCAGTACATCAAAGGCGTGCGCCTGGCGATTGCGCATGTCTGGTTATCGCTGATTGCGTTTGCGCTGGTGATTGCCGCATCGGCCGGACTGCTCAGGATCATTCCCGGCAGCCTGGTGCCGAGCGAGGACGTGGGTTACTTCTACGGCGCGATCGTGCTGCCCGACGGGGCTTCGCTCGGCCGCACCGGCGCCGTCGGCGCTTCGGTGCAGAAGACCATGATGCAGCACCCTGCGGTGGAACACGTCTTTGTCGTCAACGGTTTCGACCTCATAGGCGGAGGCAACAAGACCAGCGCCGCAACCATGTTCATCACGCTCAAGCCCTGGGAGAATCGCCGCGAGACCGCCGCCGAGATCGTCAAATATATGTCGACGAAAGGGGCGGAGTACCGCGAAGGCACGGTGTTTGCCTTCAATCCGGCACCGATCCGCGGCCTGGGCACTGCGGGCGGCTTCGAGGCGTACATCCAGAATCGCGCGGACGGTGATCCGAAGAAACTGGAGAGCGTGGTGCAGCAGTTTGTCGGCGAACTGCGCAAGCGTCAGGAACTGGCCGGCGTCAACACCTTCTACCGCCCGAGCGTGCCGCAGCTGTTCGTGGAAGTCGATCGCGAAAAGGCGCTTGCGCTCGGCGTTCCCTTGGGCGACGTGTTCGATGCACTGCAAAGCACCATGGGGGCGCTGTACGTCAACGATTTCAACAAATTCGGCCGCACTTACCGGGTGCTGATCCAGGCAGATGCGGCTTACCGCTCGCGCCCCGAGGACCTCGGCAGCGTCTATGTACGCTCGGCGACCGGCGATATGGTGCCGGTAAAGGCGCTGATCCGTACCAAGGGCATCGTCGGACCGGATCAGCTGGACCGTTTCAACGGTTTCATTGCGGCGAAGGTTCAGGGCGGATCCGCACCGGGAGTGAGTTCCGGTCAGGCGATCGGCGTGGTGGAGGAGGTCGCGGCCAAGGTGCTGCCGCAGGGCTATTACCTCGCCTGGACCGGGCAGGCGTTCCAGGAGAAGCGTACCGGCCAGGCTTCGACCATTGCGTTCATCTTTGCGCTGATCATGGTGTTCCTGATCCTGTCGGCGCATTACGAGCGCTGGTCGCTGCCGGTCGCGGTGCTGCTCGCTGTGCCTTTCGCGGTGCTCGGTGCCCTGCTCGCCGTGCTCGCACTCGGCATGAGCAACGACATCTATTTTCAGATCGGTCTGGTCACCTTGATCGGCCTGGCAGCGAAGAACGCCATCCTGATCGTGGAATTCGCAATGCAGAATGTGGATGAGGGCATGGACGTGGTCTCCGCCGCGATCGAAGCGGCGCGCCAGCGCTTCCGGCCTATCGTGATGACCTCGCTCGCCTTCATGTTCGGGGTGCTGCCGCTGGCGCTTGCCACCGGCGCCGGCGCGGCGGCGCGCCGCTCGATGGGCACGGGCGTGTTCGGCGGGATGCTGGTCGCGACCTTCGTCGCCACCCTGTTCGTTCCGCTGTTCTTCACCCTGCTGGGCCGGCGCAGGTTGAAGCAGCATGAAGCCGCCGCGGCGGCAAGGACGGAGGGGGCGGCATGAGCAGGGAGCAGGGGCCCCGCGCAGCGGGGATGCGACCGGCCGCGATTGCCGCCGGACGCCGACAGTGCCTACGTTCGAACCAGGATGGCGGATCGGAGGGGGCGGCATGATCCGATCCATGTTATTCGCGCTCTGCGTTGCGCTGCTGCTAGTCGGCTGCGCTGCGGTCGGACCCGACTACGAACGCCCCGCGATGAGTCTGCCCGGCGCGTATCCGGACGCGCCGGCTGATCTTAGCGCGGCGGCGGTCCCCGCCGCATGGTGGAAGCTGTACGGCGATCAGCAGCTCGATGAACTCGTGGCGAGCGCGCTCGAGCGCAATGCGGACCTGCGGATCGCCGTGGCGCGCATCGAGGAGGCCGACGCCAATCTGCGCGAGGCCGGTGCCGCGTTTCTGCCTGAAGTCGATCTGGGCGGAACGCCGCAGCGCCAGCGCATCAGCGGCGCCGCCGCCACCCCCGTTCCGGCCAGCATTCCGCTGGTCAGGAACGACATGCGCTTTACCCTGGGGACCTCCTTCGAACTCGATTTCTGGGGCAAGCTGCGCCGCGCGCTCGAGGCCACGCGCGCGCTTGCGCTGGGTTCGCGCTATGCCAAGGAGGTTGTGACCCTTTCTCTTGCGGGTTTGACGACCCAGGCCTATTTCTCCCTGCGTTCGCTCGATGCGCAGTTAGCGGTGGTGCGCAAGACCCTGGGGAGCCGCGAGGAGGCGCTGACCTTGGTGCGCAACCGGGCGCGCGGCGGCATTGCGTCGGATCTGGACGTGAACCAGGCCGAGCTTGCGCGCGCCGATGCTTCGGCGCAACTGAAGGATCTGCTGCGCCAACGCGCGCTCGTCGAGCACCAGCTGGGCTCGCTGACTGGCCGGCTCGACCTGGCGCTTGCGAGCGGCGATTTGCTGACCCTGCCCATGCCGCCGCTGCCGCCCGCCGGGCTGCCCTCCACGCTGTTGGAGCGCCGGCCGGACATTCGGCAGGCGGAGCAACAGTTGATCGCTGCCAACGCCCAAATCGGCATCGCCAGGGCGGCAATGTTTCCGACCATTTCGCTGACCTCCTATCTGGGGTCGCAAAGCAGCGGCTTGTCTACCCTGCTGGGTAGCGGCGCGAGCATTTGGTCGCTCGGCTTCGGCCTGGCGCTGCCCATCTTCGATGCCGGACGCTACGCCGCGCGCACGCAGGCGGCCGAGGCGCGGCAGCGACAAGCGGTGGGCGGCTACCAGAAGGCGGTGGAAACCGGGTTTCGCGAAGTTGCGGATGCGCTCGCCAATCTAATGCAGACCACAGCGGCGGAGGAAGACCAGCAGGCACGCGCGCAGGCGGCGCGCAACGTACTGCGCCTGGCGCGCTTGCGCTACGAGGCGGGCTATTCGGCCTATATCGAGGTGCTGGACGCGCAGCGCGGGGCGAACGAAGCCGAGCTCGCTTTCCTGCGCAACCGGCAGTCCCGTCTGGCCGCGAGCGTGGACTTGATGAAGGCGCTGGGTGGCGGCTGGTCGGCGGACGCGGTGCGCGTATCCGACGCGGCGGGGGCCGGCGCCAAATGACGCGCCAGATCGTCCTCGACACGGAGACCACCGGCCTGAACGCCAAACTGGGCGACCGGGTGATCGAGATCGGCTGCCTTGAACTGCTCAACCGCCGTCCCACCGGCAACCACTTCCATCATTATCTCAACCCCGAGCGCGCCAGCGAAGAAGGCGCGGTGAAGGTGCACGGCATCAGCGACGAGTTCCTGCTCGACAAACCGCGGTTCCGCGAGATCGCCGCCGAATTCATCGAGTACATACGCGATGCCGAGCTGGTGATCCACAACGCGCCTTTCGACGTCGAGTTCCTCGAGCAGGAACTGGCGCTGGCCAAGCTGCCGCCGCTGATGCAGCACTGCGCCGGCGTCAAGGACACCCTCAAGCTGGCGAAGGAATTGCACCCGGGCAAGAGGAATTCACTCGATGCGTTGTGCGAACGCTATGGCGTGAACAACACGCACCGCACCCTGCATGGCGCCCTGCTCGACGCCGAACTGCTGGCCGAGGTCTATCTCGCCATGACCCGTGGCCAGGAGAGCCTGGTGATGGAGCTGGAGCAGGCGCCGGCGGCGCCTGAATCGGGTGGGGGCGTTACGGCTGAGCGCACCCGGCTGACGGTGCTCGCCGCCAGCGAAGAGGAGATCGCCGCGCACGACAAGATGCTCGCGGAGATCCAGGCGCAGAGCAAGGGCAAGTGCGTTTGGCTCAAGCTCGGCGCGCACACCCCAGCGCCGGACTGACGCGCGCCAATTTGCACGACACGCGTTCTAGGCGGGTGGCATTGCCGGAAACTGGGGCAAGGGTCCGGTGACGTCGAACCAGGGCGCCTTGTCCGCGACGAAAATGTGCGCCTGTGGCCGCATCCCCGGGTCGGTGTCGAGCGAGCCGGCCGGAACCACGACGATGCCCCGGTCGGGTGAAGGCCTGGGCACTTTGCTGCCGCAGCGCGAGCAGAAGGCCACGGTGTGAAAGCGTGCCTCGCACACTTTGTACTCGGTCACCAAGGACTCGCCGCGCAACCAGCGGAACTGGTCGAGTTTGTAGAACACGTTGGTGGCGTGCGCCGCGGCGCGGCCCAGGCGGCAGCGGCTGCAGTGGCAGTTCATCATGCGCAGCGGTGTGCCGGTGATCTCGTAGCCGATTCCGCCGCAAAGACAGCTGCCTTCGGTGATCCCGGCGCGCGGGGTTACCGTTGGGCGGGAAACGCCTTCAGCGCCGAAGCCAGGCGGATAGGCAGCGTGCTGCGGCAGAGCGTCGGTGATGGCGTCCCAGGCTGCCTTGGAACCGGTGAAAATGTGGCTTTGGGGTTGGATGCCGAGCTCGCCTTCGAGGCAGGCCGCGGGCGCGACGGCGATGCTGTGTTCGGGCATGGGTGTGGGGCCCGCCGAGCCGCACAGGCTGCAGAAGCTGCGCATGCCGTTCGGTGAAGATTGAAAGCGCACGACCCGATCTTCGCCCGATATCCAGCGGAAGCCTGCGATCGGCCCGACAACGAAGGTGGCGAAGCCGGTGCCGTGCTGTTTGCGGCACATCGAGCAATGGCAGTGCAGCATCGCGCTGAACGGGCCGTCCAGCTCGTAGCGCAACGCACCGCACAGGCATCGTCCCTTGGCCATGGTCATCTCCTGCAATTCAGGCGCGGCTATTCGACTTTTACGCCGGCGTCCTTGATCACTTTCGCCCATTTGGCATTTTCGCTTTTCACCAGTGCCGCCAATTGCTCCGGCGTGCTGCCGACGGGTTCCGCGCCCAGCTTCAGCAGGCGCTCCTTGGTGTCCGCGGCGTGGACGATTTTCACCAATTCCGCGTTGAGGCGCGCGATGATTTCATGGGGCGTTCCCGCAGGCGCGAACACGCCGAAATAGGTATCGCTGACATAGCCGGGCACGCCCGCCTCGGTCATGGTTGGCAGTTCGGGCAGCAGCGCCGAGCGTTTCTGGCTCGAGATCGCGAGCGCCTTCACCTTGCCGGAGCGGATGTGCGGCATCACCGAGACGATGCTGTCGAACATCATCGCGATCTGGCCGTTGATGATGTCCGGGATGGCCAGCGCCGTGCCCTTGTACGGAATGTGCTGGACATCGGTGCCGGTCATGCTCTTGAAGCGTTCGCCCGACAGATGCGGGATGGCGCCGGTGCCGCTAGAACTGAAGTTGAGCTGGCCCGGTTTCGCCTTCGCGAGCGCGATCAACTCCTTCACCGAATTCACGCCCAGCTGCGGGCTGACGATGAGCACGTTGGTGGCATCTGCGACCTCGCTGATCGCGGTGAAGTCGCGCTGCGGGTCATAGGGCAGTTTCTGCAGGGCGGGGCCGATCGAATGGGTGCTGGTGGTTGCCATCAGCAGGGTGTAGCCGTCGGGCGCCGCCTTGGCGACGATGTCCGATCCGAGCGCGCCGCCGGCACCGGGCTTGTTGTCGACGATGACCGGCTTGCCCAGCGCTTCGGAAAGTTTCTGCGCGATGGTGCGCGTCAGGATGTCGGTGGCGCCGCTGGTGGGGAATGGGACGACCCAGCGTATCGGCTTGGAAGGATAAGCCTGTGCGCCGGCCGGACCGGCCGCGAGGAGCAGCGCGCCGGCGAACAGCGCGCCGATCAGCTTGGTCGCGTACCGCACGCGCGGATGCCGGTGTTCCTGATGAATTACGGTCATGTCGGTTTCTCGTCGATGGTGAAGGTGCCCGCTGGTCATTTTATCGCATCGACGCCGGAGGCAGGGCGGTGCACGGCAGCAGGCGCATTCGAGCGTTCCGCCGCCGAATGGAAAAGCGCGTGCCGGCGGGAAAGCAGGATAAAATTCCGCCTACATGAACCCGCCGCAACTACGTCTGCTCGTCTTCGGCCTGGCGCTGGCGCTGCTGGCCGCCTGCACCGCACCGGTCAAGCCCGCGCCGGTGCTGCCGCCGGTCATGGCCAAACCCCTGCCCAGGGTCGCGCTGGTCCTGGGCGGTGGCGCGGCGCGCGGTTTCGCCCATATCGGAGCGATCAAGGCGCTGGAGGCGCAGGGCATCGTTCCCGATCTCGTGGTCGGCACCAGCGCCGGCGCCGTGGTCGGGGTGCTGTATGCGGCCGGCAACGGCGGTTTCGAGCTGCAGAAGCTGGCGCTGCAGATGGAGGAGGGCCAGTTCAGCGACTGGTCGCTGCCGGACCGCGGTGTCATCCGCGGCGAGGCTCTGCAGAATTTCATCAACCGCGCGCTCGGCCAGCGCGCGCTGGAAAAGCTGCCGCGCCTGTTCGCCGCGGTCGCCACCGATCTGCAAAGCGGCGAAGCGACCGTGTTCCGCACCGGCAATGCCGGCATGGCGGTGCGCGCGTCGAGCAGCGTGCCCGGGATTTTTCAGCCGGTGAAAATCAACGGCCGCGAATATGTCGACGGCGGCCTGGTGAGCCCGGTGCCGGTGAAGGCGGCGCGCGACATGGGCGCCGATTTCGTCATCGCCGTGGATATCTCCGACCAGCCGCAACACGGCAGCACCAGGAGCACCATCGACGTACTGCTGCAAACCTTCTCCATCATGGGGCAGACCATAGGACGCTACGAACTCAGGGATGCGGACGTGGTGATCCGCCCGACGACATCGGGCATCAAGGGGACCGATTTTCAGGACCGGCACTTGGCAGTGCTCGAAGGCGAGAAGGCGGTGGCCGCGGCATTGCCGGACCTCAAGGCAAAGCTCGCCAAATGGCGCGAGCGCCGTTGAGCATCGTGCGGCTGCCGGCGCCTGCGGGGCGGGCGCGGTTTGGACGCACGCCGAGTTGTGGTAGATTGATCCGTACCTCTGATGCCAAGCCGGGATGCCCATGGACCGCGCCAACGCCTTCGAAACCGACCTCGACCGCAACCCGGCCAATCACGCGCCGCTGACCCCGCTCAGCTTTATCGAGCGCGCGGCCTATGTCTATCCCGAGCGGACCGCAGTGATTCACGGATCGCGGCGCTACACCTGGCGCGAGACCTACGTGCGCTGCCGGCGCCTGGCTTCGGCGCTGGCTGCGCGCGGCATCGGCATCGGCGACACCGTGGCGGTGATGGCTTCCAACACGCCCGAAATGGTTGAATGCCACTTCGGCGTGCCGATGCTGGGCGCGGTGCTGAACACGCTGAATACGCGCCTGGATGCCGACGCGATCGCGTTCATGCTGAATCATGGCAATGCGCGGGTGTTGATCGCGGACCGGGAGTTTTCCGCGACCGTCACGCAGGCGCTGGCGCAGGTGGTGCACCGGCCGATCGTGATCGACATCGACGACCCGGAGTACGCAGGCCCGGGCGAGCGCCTCGGGGAGGTGGATTACGAGACCCTGCTCGCCGGGGGCGACCCGGATTACGCCTGGCAGCCGCCCGCCGATGAATGGATGGCGATCTCGCTGAATTACACCTCAGGCACCACCGGCAATCCGAAGGGGGTGGTGTATCACCATCGCGGCGCCTATCTCAACGGCGTGTGCAATATCGTCACCTGGGGCATGCCGCAGCATGCGGTCTATCTGTGGACGCTGCCCATGTTCCATTGCAACGGCTGGTGTTTTCCCTGGACCATGGCTGCCAATGCCGGGGTCAACGTCTGTTTGCGCAAGATCGACCCGGTGCAGATCTTCGGTCTGATCAAACAGCACGGCGTCACGCATTACTGCGGGGCGCCCATCGTGCACAGCGGGCTGATCAACGCCGATCCGGCTCTGCGCGCGGGCATCAGGCACAAGGTGTCGGCCATGGTGGCGGGCGCGGCGCCGCCCGCGGCGATGATCGAAGGCATGGAGCAGATCGGCTTCGATCTGACCCATGTCTACGGGCTCACCGAAACCTACGGGCCGGCGACGGTGTGCGCCAAGCACGAGGAGTGGAACGCGCTGGATATCGGCAAACGCGCCGAGCGCAACGGCCGCCAGGGCGTGCGCTATCTGATGCAGGAAGGTCTTGCGGTGATGGACGCCGAGACCATGACCCCGGTGCCGGCGGACGGCGCGACCATGGGTGAAATCATGTTCCGCGGCAACATCACCATGAAGGGCTATCTGAAAAACGTCAAGGCGACAGGCGAAGCTTTCGCCGGCGGCTGGTTCCATTCCGGCGACCTGGCGGTGATGCAGCCCGACGGCTACGTCAAGATCAAGGACCGCTCGAAGGACATCATCATTTCCGGCGGCGAGAATATTTCTTCCCTCGAAATCGAGGAAGCGCTGTACCGGCATCCGGCGGTGCTCGCCGCGGCGGCCGTGGCGCGGCCCGATCCGAAGTGGGGGGAGACGCCGTGCGTGTTTGTCGAACTGAAGCCGGGCGCGCAGGTGACGGCCGAGGAAATCATCGAACATTGCCGCAGCCATCTGGCGCGCTTCAAAGTGCCGCGCGCGGTCGTGTTCGGCGAACTGCCCAAGACCTCGACCGGCAAGATCCAGAAGTTCGTGCTGCGCCAGCAGGCGAAATCGGCAAAGGCCATCGAATAGGAGCCGCCGCCGATGCGGCGGCTCACGAAGTTCCCCTCTCCCTCAGGGAGAGGGGCTAGGGGTGAGGGTTGGGGAATAGGAGCCGCCGCCGAAGCGGCGGCTTACGAAGTTCCCCTCTCCCTCAGGGAGAGGGGCTAGGGGTGAGGGTGAGTCCAGACACGGGAGTGGAGATGATGAACGCGAATACCCAGGCAGTAACTGCAGAGCCCCTACTGTTGCGCCAGGACGAGGGCGGTGTGGTGACGCTCACGCTCAACCGGCCGTCCCAGTTCAATTCCCTGTCGCAGGCGCTGATGGGGGAGTTGCAGACCGAATTGGACCGCATCTCCGCCGATGCCGGCGCGCGCGTGGTGATCCTGGCCGGGGCGGGCAAGGCGTTCTGTGCCGGGCACGACCTCAAGGAAATGCGCTCCGACGCGACGCAAGGCTTTCAGCTGGCGCTGTTCCGCCAGTGCAGCGAGCTCATGCTCAAACTCGTGCGCCTGCCGCAGCCGGTGATTGCGCGCGTGCACGGCATCGCGACGGCGGCGGGCTGCCAGCTGGTTTCCATGTGCGACCTGGCCGTGGCGTCCGACAATGCGCGCTTCGCGGTGTCGGGGGTAAACCTTGGATTGTTCTGCTCCACGCCCGCGGTCGGGCTCGCGCGCAACGTCGGGCGCAAGCAGGCGATGGAAATGCTGCTGACCGGCGAGTTCATCGATGCGCCGACGGCGCTCGCGCGCGGCCTGGTGAATCGCGTCGTGCTGGCGGAACAGCTCGACGCCGAGATCAAGAAGCTCGCCGACTCGATCCTGGCGAAGACGCCGGTCGCGATCAAAGCGGGCAAGCAGGCGTTTTACCGGCAACTGGAATTGGGACTGGAGGACGCCTACGCGCTCGCGAGCGAAACGATGGCCTGCAACATGATGGCCGAAGATGCGCAGGAAGGCATAGACGCCTTCGTCGCGAAGCGCAAACCGCAGTGGAAGGGACGTTAGTTCGGCGTAAGGGTGATTGCTTCATTCAGAGGCAAGGCTATAATGCTTCGCCCGGCAACAGTTGGGCACCCGGTGGCTGGGCCGCCGTTGGATAATAAGATTGGAGGAGGGCAGGCGATCGCCGTACCGCACTGCTGGGAATGGACGACTACATACTCGAAACCAAGGGTCTGACCAAGGAATTCAGGGGGTTCGTCGCGGTCAGCGACGTCAACCTGAAGGTGAAGCGGGGCGAGATCCACGCCTTGATCGGCCCCAATGGCGCGGGCAAGACCACGTTTTTCAACCTGCTGACCAAATTCCTCAGGCCCAGCGCCGGCCACATTTTTTATAATGGCCAGGACATCACCCATGCCAAGCCGGCCGAGATCGCGCGCCGCGGCATCATCCGCTCGTTCCAGATATCCGCCGTGTTTCCGCACCTGACGGTGCTGGAAAACGTGCGCATCGGCCTGCAGCGCAAGCTTGGCACCTCTTTCCATTTCTGGAAATCCGAAAAGACACTGGGGGAGCTCGATGCCAAGGTGATGGAACTGCTCGATTCCGTGGACTTGGCGGCATATGCCTCCGCGGTGACGGTCGAACTGCCTTACGGACGCAAACGCGCGCTGGAGATCGCCACGACGCTCGCGATGGAGCCGGAACTGATGCTGCTCGACGAGCCGACCCAGGGCATGGGGCATGCGGACGTGGAGCGCGTCACCAGCCTGATCAAGAAGGTCTCCGCCAACCGTACCATCCTGATGGTCGAGCACAATATGAACGTGGTCGCGGGCATCTCCGACACCATCACCGTGCTCGCGCGCGGCAGCGTCATCGCCGGCGGACCTTATGCGCAGGTGTCGAAAGACCCGCAGGTGATGGAGGCCTACATGGGCACTTCCGAGGGTGAACTGGAAGGGGCGCACTGAGGCTTATGGATAAAGGCATCGAATTCCTGCGCATCACCGATCTGCATGCCTTCTATGGCGAGTCGCATATCCTGCACGGTGTCGATTTCAGCGTGAACCGCGGCGAAGTGGTGACGCTGCTCGGCCGCAACGGCGCGGGCCGCACGACCACGCTCAAGTCCATTCTGGGGCTGGTCGGTCACCGCAGCGGTTCGATCATGATCAACGGGCGCGAGGCCATCGCCATGCCGCCGCACCGGATCGCCCACCTGGGCATAGGCTACTGCCCGGAGGAGCGCGGCATATTTTCCAGTCTTTCCTGCGAGGAAAACCTGCTGCTGCCGCCGGCGGTGGCGAGCACCGGCATGTCGCTGGACGAGATCTACGACATGTTTCCCAACCTCAAGGAGCGCAGGGCCAGCCAGGGATCGCGCCTCTCCGGCGGCGAACAGCAGATGCTGGCGGTGGCGCGCATCCTGCGCACCGGGGCGCAACTTCTGCTGCTGGACGAAATATCCGAAGGTCTGGCGCCGGTGATCGTGCAGGCGCTGGGGCGGACGATCCGGACGCTGCGCGAGAGGGGTTACACTATCGTCATGGTGGAGCAGAATTTCCGCTTCGCCGCGCCGCTCGCCGACCGCTTTTACGTGATGGAACACGGCCGTATCGTCGAAGGTTTTTCTGCGGGGGAAATGCAGTCAAAAATGGGAATGCTGCACGAATTCCTGGGTGTCTGATTTTCGATTTTCTAAAGGAGGAAGTGAACATGAAACGCAAACTGCTGGCGACATTGGTGGGTACGGCGCTGCTCGGCATGGGGTCGAACCTTGCGCTGGCCCAGACGGCCAAATCCGGCGCGGTCTCGGGCGACAAGGTGAAAATCGGCGTCATGAACGACATGGCCGGTCTGTATTCCGACATCACCGGGCCGGGCTCGGTCGAGGCGGCGCGCATGGCTGTCGCGGATTTCGGCGGCAAGGTGCTCGGCAAGCCGATCGAAGTCGTGTTCGCCGACCACCAGAACAAGCCCGACGTGGGCGCCAACAAGGCGCGCGAGTGGTATGACACCGAAGGCGTCGACATGATTATCGACCTGCCGACTTCCAGCGTCGCAATTGCCGTGGGCAAGGTCGCCGGCGAGAAGAAGCGCGTCGTCATGGTCTCCGGCGGCGCCACCAGCCGTCTCACCAACGAAGACTGCAATGCCTATACCGTGCACTACTCGTACGATACCTATGCGCTGGCGAACGGCACCGGCAAGGCGATCGTGCAGACGGGCGGCAAGACCTGGTTCTTTCTGACCGCCGACTACGCCTTCGGCAAATCGCTCGAGGACGACACCACGGCAGTGGTCAAGGCCAACGGCGGCACGGTGCTGGGTCACGTGTTCCACCCGCTGAACGCTTCGGATTTTTCTTCCTACATGCTCCAGGCGCAGGCGTCGAAAGCGCAGATCATCGGTCTCGCCAACGCCGGCGGCGATACCATCAATGCGGTCAAGGCGGCGAACGAGTTCGGCCTGACCAAGAATCAGAGCCTGGCGGGCCTGCTGCTGTTCATCACCGACATCCACAGCCTCGGACTGAAGACCGCGCAGGGCATGATGCTTACCGCCGGCTGGTACTGGGATCTGAACGACGAGACGCGCAAGTTCGGCAAGCGCTTCTTCGAGAAGATGAAACGCATGCCCACGTTCGTCCAGGCCGGCGTGTATTCGGGGGTGACGACCTACCTCAAGGCGGTCAAGGCGGTGGGCACCGACGACGCCGACAAGGTCATGGCCGAACTCAAGAAAACCAAGATCAACGACATGTTCGCCAAGAACGGCTATATCCGCCAGGACGGACGCATGCTTCATGACATGTATCTGATGCAGGTGAAGAAACCCGCGGAGTCCAAGAGCCCCTGGGACTATTACAACGTGAAAGCGGTGATTCCGGCGGAGCAGGCCTACCAGCCATTGTCGAAATCGACCTGCCCGATGATCAAGAAGTGAGCTTCGGGCGTCATCAGCACCAAGGTCATCCCGGGCCCGGCGAGGGATCTGCTTGCACGCAACTGAAGCAGATCCCTCGGGCTGCGGCCTTGGAACGATGTTGACAGCCGCCATTTCGAATTAATAATGGAAATATTCGGCGTCCCGATGCAGGCGTTTCTGGGCCAGTTGCTGCTCGGCTTGGTGAATGGTTCGTTCTACGCCCTGCTGTCGCTCGGCCTGGCGGTAATTTTCGGGCTGCTCAACATCATCAACTTCAGCCACGGGGCGCTGTACATGATGGGCGCCTACATCGCCTATCTGGCGCTGGACCTGCTTGGCCTCGGCTTCTGGTGGTCGCTTGCGCTGGCGCCGCTGCTGGTGGGCGCATTCGGCATCATCATCGAGCGCCTGCTGATGCGCTGGATCTACAAGCTCGATCATCTGTACGGCTTGCTGCTCACTTTCGGACTCGCCCTGATCATCGAGGGCGTTTACCGCTATTTCTTCGGTGTTTCCGGCCAGCCCTATCCGGTGCCCGATGCGCTGCGCGGCGCGACCGACCTCGGCTTCATGGTCCTGCCGAATTACCGCGCCTTCGTCGTGCTGGCTTCGCTGATCGTTTGTTTCGGGACCTGGTACGTGATCGAGCGCACCCGGCTCGGCGCCTACCTGCGGGCCGGGACCGAGAACCCGCTGCTGGTGCAGGCTTTCGGCGTCAACGTACCCTTGATGGTCACACTGACCTACGGTTTCGGCGTCGCTTTGGCGGCGATCGCCGGCGTGCTGGCCGCGCCAGTTATCCAGATAAACCCGCTGATGGGCTCCAACGTCATCATCGTGGTGTTTGCCGTGGTGGTCATCGGCGGCATGGGGTCGATACTCGGCTCCATCGTCACCGGACTGGGCTTGGGCCTGATCGAAGGGCTGACCAAAGTGTATTACCCCGAGGCTTCCTCGACCGTGGTGTTCGTGATCATGGCGATCGTGCTGATGGTGCGGCCGGCCGGGTTGTTCGGTAAAGAGAAATGAACAAGACCTACGCCGGATTCGCCATTCTGGTCCTGCTCGGCCTGGTTGCCCCCTATACCGGCGCCTATCCGATATTTCTGATGAAGGCGCTGTGCTTCGCCCTGTTCGCCTGCGCCTTCAACCTGCTGCTGGGTTTCACCGGGCTGTTGTCTTTCGGCCACGCGGCCTTCTTCGGCAGCGCGGGTTATGCCGCCGCCTACAGCATCAAGGCCTGGGGTTTCAACCCCGAATTCGGTATCCTGTTCGCGGTTGCCGTTGCCACGCTCCTGGGCTGGCTGGTGGGCAGCCTGGCGATACGCCGCCAGGGCATATATTTCGCCATGATCACGCTGGCACTGGCGCAGATGGTCTATTTTATTTGCCTGCAGGCGAAATTCACCGGCGCCGAGGACGGGCTGCAGGGGGTGCCGCGCGGAAAACTGTTCGGCTACATCAACCTCGAAAGCGACATCGCCATGTATTACCTGGTGTTTGCCGTGTTCATGATCGGGTTTCTGCTGATCTACCGCACCGTGCATTCGCCTTTCGGTCAGGTGCTCAAGGCGATCCGCGAGAACGAAGCGCGCGCGCTGTCGCTAGGCTACGACGTGGACAAGCACAAGCTGCTGGCGTTCGTGATTTCGTCCGGCCTCGCAGGAATGGCTGGCGCAACCAAAACCATAGTGCTCGGTTTCGAGACCCTGACCGACGTCAACTGGCCGCAGTCGGGCGAGGTCGTTCTGATGACGCTGATCGGTGGCATAGGCACGATTTTCGGCCCCGTAGTGGGCGGCTTTTTCGTCGTCACCCTGGAAAACGAACTGGCCGACAAAGTGGGTTCCTGGGTGCAGGTGATCATGGGTGCGATTTTCGTGATCTGCGTGCTGGCCTTCCGCCGCGGCATCGTCGGCGAACTGTCGGCGTTGTTCAGCCGCAAGAAGGACGTCGTCACCGACTGAGCCGGACCGGACCGCTGCGCGATCTATCCTGCGACGGCTGCCAGATGACTGACGATACCCGAACGCTCCATGGCGCCGATGTCCTCGGCGCCGTAGCCCAGTTCTCCGAGTATTTCGCGCGTATGCTCGCCGGCGCGCGGCGCGGCGGGCAGCCGCTTCATGCGTGCGGTCCCGGGACCTTGCGGCAGCGGCAGCCTGCCATAGGGTGCCTGATCGGTTTCGGCGAAATAGCCCATGTGGCGCATCTGCGGGTCCTCGCGCAGCGCGGCGTAGTCCTGTACCGGCGCGAACAGCACGTCGTGCTGCTCGAATAGCGCGGCCCACTCGCGCGTCTCGCGGCCGCTTAGAATGGCCGCCACCGCGCGGTTGATTTCTTCGGCAGCGCGTCCGCGCAGCGCTGCGCTCGCATAGCGCGGCTCGGATAGCCAGTCCTCGCGCCCGAGCGCCCGGCACAGCCCCTGCCACATCGCATCGCGCAGCGTGGCCAGCACCACATGGCCGTCGCGGGTGGCGAACACGCCGGCCGGTACCGTGATCGGCGGTTTGTACGCGCCGGCGAACAGGAAATCGTCCAGGATAGGGCCGGACTGGAACGCGGCACAGCACTCGGCGAGCGACACGCGCAGGTGCTTGCCGCAGCCGCCGCCCTCGGAGCGCGCGTCGCGCGCGTACAGCGCGGCGCCCACGCACTGGACGGCATACAGCGCGGTCGCGGTATCGGGCACCATGATGGCGATGCGCCGCGGCTGGCCGGCCGCGTCCCGGTTGACGAAGGCCATGCCGCTTACGGCCTGCAGCACGGAGTCCGTCGCGGGCTTGTGCGCGTTGGGCCCGGTATCGCCAAAGCCGGTGATCGACAGATAGATCAGCCGCGGGTTGATCGCGGCCAGCGCCGCATATTCCAAGCCGAGTCTGGCCATCACGCCGGGGCGGAAATTTTCCACCAGGACGTCGGCGCGTTGCGCCATTTTCAGGATTAGCGCGCGTCCCTCCGGACGCGTGGCGTCGACGCAGATCGAGCGTTTGCCGAGGTTGTTGACGATGGCGAGGGCGCTCATGCCTTCCTGGCCGCCGCCCAAGACCCGTATCCAGTCGCCCGCCGGCGGTTCGACCTTGATCACGCTCGCGCCCTGCTGTCCGAGCAGGGCGGCGCAGTAGGGGCCCGCGATGCCCTGGCTCAGATCGAGGACCTTCAGCCCGGCGTAGGGGCGTGCGTCCGCCTCAGACATGGTTCAGACGATGCCTTTCGCGGCGAGGGCATCGACTGCCTGCTGCTCCATACCGAGCAGCTCCCGCAGAATCTCCTGCGTGTGCTGGCCCAGGGTCGGCGGCGGCACCGCGTACTCCACCGGTGTCTCGGAAAAACGCATCGGGCTCGCCACCGTGGGGCAGGGGACGCCGGCCGCGGTCGGGATTTCCACCCTCAGTCCGCGGTGCTGCACCTGGGGGTCTTCGAACACCTGCTGCATGTTGTTGATCGGGCCGCAGGGCACGTTGGCCTCCTCCAGCACCGCAATCCATTCGTGCATGCCGCGCTGTTTCATGATCTCTGCGATGAGCGGAATCAGCGCCTCGCGGTTGACGATGCGGCCCGACATCAGGCGGAAGCGCTCGTCCGCGACCAGTTCCGGCCGGCCGGCCACTTGGCACAAGCTGGCGAACTGGCTGTCATTGCCTATCGCCAGGATGATGTGGCCGTCCTTGCACGGAAACACCTGATAGGGCACGACGTTGGGATGGGCGTTGCCGTAGCGCTTGGGGATATTGCCCGATACGAGGTAGCCGCTGATCTGGTTGGCGTTGAACGCGACCATGCAATCGAGCAGCGCCATGTCGATGTACTGGCCGTTGCCGCCTCGCTCGCAATGGGCGATGGCGGCGGTGATCGCCAGGCTCGCGTACATGCCGGTGAGGATGTCGGTGATGGCGATGCCCACTTTCATCGGGCCGCCGCCGGGCAGATCATCGCGCTCGCCGGTGATGCTCATCAGTCCGCCCATGCCCTGGAACACGAAGTCGTAGCCGGGACGGGGCGCATACGGACCCGACTGGCCGAATCCGGTGATCGAGCAATAGATCAGGCGCGGGTTGATCTCGCGCAACTGTTGGTAGTCGAGGCCGTAGCGCGCCAGCGTGCCGACCTTGTAGTTCTCGATCAGCACGTCGCACTTCGCCGCCAGCGCGCGCACGACGCTCTGGCCCTCCGGTTTGGAGATGTCCAGGGTGATGGATTTCTTGCCGCGATTGCAGGAGAGGTAATAGGAGGAATCGCGCGTGTCGCGGCCTGCGCCGTCCTTGAACCAGGGCGGCCCCCAGCCGCGGGTATCGTCGCCCGCGCCGGGACGTTCGACTTTGATCACCTCGGCGCCCAGATCGGCCAGATTCTGCGAGGCCCACGGCCCGGCGAGGACGCGGGACAGATCGAGGACACGGATATGCGAAAGCGGGCGCGGCATTGATGCTCCTTGCTGTGGGTTGCGGGTCTAGCCGGGAAGGTTGAGAACCTGCCGGGCGAGAATGTTGCGCTGAATTTCGTTGCTGCCGCCGTAGATGGAGGTAGGCCGCGCCTTGTAGAACGGCGCCAGCAATTCGATGCGTCCGTCGCCCATTTGCACCTTGCCGGCGAGGCCGCCGCAGTCTCCGGCGGTCTCGATGATCAAGTCGGCGATGCGCTGGAAGGTTTCGGTCGCCCAGATCTTCAGCAGCGATACTTCGGGCCCAAGCGGCTCGCCGCGGCCGACGATGGCCGCGAAGTGCCTGTAGATATCGCCCAGGTGGCTGACGTCGAGCTGCAGCTGTGCCAGGCGTTCGCGGAACAGCGCGTCCTGCTCGACGCCGCGCGCGCGCGCCACCGTCAGCAGCACCTGCAGCCCGTATTCGGGGAGTTTGGGACTGCCGATGTGGATGCGCTCGAAGCCGAGCTGCGACTTGGCCACGGTCCAGCCCTGGTTCAGTTCGCCCACCAGGTTGGACGCGGGGGTGCGCACGTTGTCGAAGAACACCTCGCAGAACTCGTCGTGCCCGGCGAGATCGCGGATGGGGCGCACGCTCACGCCGGGGGCGGCGAGATCGAGCAGCAGGAAACTGATGCCCGATTGCTTCTTCGCCGCCTTGTCGGTGCGCGCGAGCACGATCATGTGGGTGGAATCATGCGCCAGCGTGGTCCAGGTTTTCTGCCCGTTGATGACGAATTCATCGCCATCGAGACGCGCCTCGGTGTGCAGGTTCGCCAGGTCGGAACCGGCGTTGGGCTCGGAATAGCCCTGGCACCAGATTTCCTCGCAGGCGAGTATGGGCGGCAGGTAGCGGCGGCGCTGGGCTTCGGTGCCGAAGCGCAGCAGTATCGGCCCGACCATGAGTATGCCGTGGTCCTGAAAGCGCGCGATGCCCCAGCGCTCCATCTCCTCGAGGAAGATCAGCAGTTTCGACGGGGACAGGCCCATGCCGCCGTACTCGCGCGGCCAGCCGGGCGCGATCCAGCCTTTGGCCGCCATGCGCAGGTACCAGGATTTGTTTTCGGCCCAGCGCAGGCGCCGCGGCGGATAACGCAGCTCGGCCGGGTGGTGCGCCTCGACTTCGGCGCGCACGATGGCGCGAAACGCCTCGTCCGACAGCGCGTTCCAGTCCTGCTCTTGCTCTACGCCGTATTTCATGTCGCCGCCTCAGATAGCTCGTTACCACGCGCGCGGCGCCATTGTCGGCGGCAGGCGGCAATCGCGGTCGGTCGCATCCCCGCTGCGCGGGGCCCCTGCTTCCTGCTCATGCCGCCGCCAACGTGGCATAGCGCGCGCGGTGGGCGCTGGCATTGCCCAGCCAGGCCGAGAGCACCAGCGCGCGGTTGAAGTACAGCCCGAGGTCGTATTCGTCGGTGTAGCCGATCGCGCCGTGCATCTGCAGCGCCTCCTTGCAAATGGCGAGCGCGGCCTGCGATGCGCGCGCTTTGGCGCTCGATACGACCGCGCCGCGCCGCGTGCCATCCGCTTGGTCCAGGAGCACGACCGCGGCGGCCAGCGTGGCGCGGGTCAGTTCTTTCTGGATGTACATATCGACGGCGCGATGCTGCAGCGCCTGAAAGCTGCCTATGGGTTTGCCGAACTGCACCCGCGTGCGCAGGTATTCCAGCGTCATCTCCAGCGCGCAATCCATCACGCCCAGCAACTCGAGGCTTGCGGCCAGGGTGGCGTGGTCCAGGGCAAGCTGCAGCGCTGCGCGCGCCGTGCTCACCGAGGCGACGCGGGCATCGACCGGCGCCGGGACCGCGGCGAATCGGAGGCGCGCACTGGCGCTGCCGTCGGCGCGCGCTTCGGCGACGCACGACAAGCCTGGGGCGTCGCGGGCTATCCAGTGGAGTTCCAAACCTTGCGCCGAGCGCGCCGCGACGATGAAACCGTCGGCGCCCGGGGTGGAAACAAAACGGCACTCCCCATCGAGCACCAGGGCGCCGCCCAGCTCGAGCGCCGTGACGGCGCACTGGTCGAGTTCCAGACCGCCGCCCACGTCCTGCCAGGCGAGGCTGGCGATGATTTCACCTGCCGCGAGCCGCGGCAGCAGGCGCTGTTTCAGTTCGGTGTTGTCGCCGTGCAGCAGGGCCAGAGTTGCAGCCACCGCGGAGGCGGAATAGGGCTCCGGATAAAGCGCGCGTCCCAGCTGCTCGAGGATGATCGCGGCGGCAGCGAAGTCGAGGCCCAGACCGCCGTGCTCCTCCGGGATCAGGACGCCGAGCCAGCCCATCTCCGCCATCTCGCGCCACACCTCGCGCTCAAACCCCGGATCGGTACCGCGCAAACGGCGCACGCGCGCCGCATCCAGGGTGGCGAAATCCGCCGCGCTGTCGCGCAGCATCCTGAGGGTATCGTCTGTCATGCGCGTTCAGGCGATGCTGGCGACACCGTTGTTGAGCACCACGACGTTGCGTTCGACGACGCGCGAACGGAACAAAATGGTGTCGCCCCGGTTCCACATTTCGGTGCGTATGGTCTCGCCCGGGAAAACCGGCGCGGAGAAGCGCAGCGACAATCCTTTGAGCCTTGCCGGGTCATAAGCGCAGAAAGTCTTGAGGATCGCATGGCCGGCCACGCCGTAAGAGCACAGTCCGTGCAGGATGGGCCGCGGAAAGCCCGCGGCCTTGGCGACCGCCGGATCGGCGTGCAACGGGTTGTTATCGGCGCACAGGCGATAGATCAGCGCCGCCTGCGGCAGGGTGGGCAGGTCGCAGCTCGCATCCGGGGCGCCGTCGGGCACGGCCGGGGGCGGCGGCGGGGCTTCGTCGCCTTTGCCGAAGCCGCCATCGCCGCGGCAGAAAGTCGTGTGGTCCAGCGTCGCCAGCAAGGCGCCGCTGGTCTTGTCGACGATGCTGCGCTCCTGGATCAGCAGCGCGCCCTTGTCCTTGCCCTTGTCGACCAGCGCTTTGATGCGCGTGCGGCCGATGATCGTTCCGGCCGCCGGAATCGGCCGGTGCAGGGTCAGGGACTGTTCGCCGTGGACGATCCTTACCCAATCGATGCCGGTGGCAGGATCCTTCACCCAGAAACCGGGGTAGCCCAGCACCACCGGCATGGTCGGCGCCGCCTTCAGATTTCCCTCGTAGACGAACCGCAGTTGCGCCTCGTCCATCGGGTCGTGGCCGTAGCCCACGCCGAGGGCGTAGAGGATGCTGTCTTTCTCGGTGTAAGTCTGCTCGACCTCGGGCAGGGGCCAGTTCTTGATCTTGTCGTAATCGATGGGCATGGTTATTCCGTGGCTAACGGTTGAAGACGGACAGCCCTCAGACCGGGTCCCAGCTGAACACATCCTGCGAACGGTCGAGGCCGTAGAAACCGGCCCGCATCGCGGGGATGGCATGCTCGGCGATGCTCTCGGCGGTCCAGCCGCCGTCGCGATGCACCGAGCGCAGGGGGCGCGGCTGGCTCATCAGGAAGATTTCATTGGCGCGTACGGCGAACACCTGGCCGCTGACGTCCTTGGCCGCGTCGCTGCCGAGGAACACCGCCATCGGCGCTATCTTGGCGGCCTCCATGGTCTTGAGCTTGTCCACGCGCGCCTTGGCTTCCGGCGTGTCGGCGGGGATGGAGCTGATCATCCTGCTCCAGGCGAAAGGTGCGATGCAGTTGGAACGCACGTTGTAGCGGGCCATGTCCATGGCGATCATTTTCGACAGCGCGGTGATGCCAAGCTTGGCGGCGCCGTAATTGGCCTGGCCGACATTGCCGATCAGCCCGGAGGTGGATGTCATGTGCACGTAGGCCCCCGATTCCTGCTCCTTGAAATAGGTCGCGGCGGCCCGGCTGACGTAGAACGAGCCGTTCAGGTGCACGTCGATCACCGCGCCCCATTCTTCGGGGTTCATTTTGAAGAACATGCGGTCGCGCAGGATGCCGGCATTGTTGACCACGCAGTCGATGCGGCCGAAGTTGTCGATCGCCGCCTTGATGATGGCGTTGGCGCCCATCCAGGTGGAAACGCTGTCGGTATTGGCCACCGCCTGGCCGCCTTTGGCGCGGATCTCGTTCACGACCTGCTGGGCCGGTCCGGCGTCCTTGCCTTCGCCGCTGACCGACGCGCCGATGTCATTCACCACGACCTTGGCGCCTTCGGCCGCCATCAGCAACGCGAACTCGCGGCCGATGCCGCCGCCGGAGCCGGTTACCACCACCACCTTGTCCTGCATCATCTGTGTCATGCCGGTTACTCCATTGTTTGAATGCCGGAATTGCCGCCGCGATGGGCCGGCGGCGGCTACCAGTACGCACTATATGCCCACCGCGCCGGAGCGGAAACTGAAACTTTGTGTTTTTCACATATATGAAAATTATTTATCGTATGTGAAAAATAGACTTCGTCTGAAATGGCGTCCCGGCCGCCGATCGAGGAAGCAGTTTACGGCCGGATCCGCGGCAACACTCATTGCGCGGCGGGTTCTAAGTTATAATTTCGCTTTCACCTTTTTCATTCCCTTCGGAGCAAGTAGATGAAAGTCCTAGTGCCCGTCAAGCGGGTGGTCGATTACAACGTCAAGGTGCGGGTCAAGGCCGACGGCTCGGGCGTCGAGACCGCGAATGTGAAAATGTCGATGAATCCTTTCGACGAAATCGCGGTCGAAGAAGCGGTGCGCCTGAAAGAGGCCGGTATGGTCAAGGAAATCCTGGTCGTGTCCTGCGGCACCGCCGCCAGCCAGGAGACGCTGCGCACGGCGCTCGCGCTGGGGGCCGATCGCGCCATCCTGGTGGAGTCCGATGCCGAACTGCAGCCGCTCGCCGTCGCCAAACTGCTGAAAGCGGTGGCGCAGAAAGAAAGTCCGGATTTCGCCATTCTGGGCAAGCAGGCCATCGACGACGACTGCAACCAGACCGGGCAAATGCTGTCCGCGCTGCTGGGGTGGTCGCAGGCCACCTTCGCCTCCAAAGTCAAAATCGCCGACGGCAGGGCCGAAGTGACGCGGGAAGTCGACGGCGGCCTGGAAACGATTTCGGTCAAGCTGCCGGCGGTGATCACCGCCGACCTGCGGCTCAACGAGCCGCGCTATGTCACTTTGCCCAATATCATGAAAGCGAAGAAAAAACCGCTCGAGATCCTCAAGGCCGATGCGCTGGGCGTGGATGTCAGCCCGCGGCTGGCCACGCTCAAGGTGGAAGAGCCGCCCAAGCGCAAGGCCGGCGTCAAAGTTGCCGACGCAAAGGCCCTGGTCGAAAAACTCCGCAACGAAGCCAAGGTGATCTAAATGCCCATACTCGTTATAGCCGATCACGACAATCAAGCGATCCGTGGCGCCACCTTCAATACCGTCGCCGCCGCGGCAAAAATCGGCGGCGACATCGTGCTGCTGGTCGCCGGTGGCGGGTGTGCCGCCGCTGCGCAGGCCGCGGCCCAGATCGCCGGCGTGAAAAAGGTGCTGGTAGCCGATGCACCGCAGTACAAGGATGAACTCGCGGAGAGCCTGGCGGCGCTGGTGGTTTCGATCGCGCCCGGATACAGCCATATCCTGATTCCGGCAACCAGCTTCGGCAAGAACGTGGCGCCGCGCGTGGCCGCGTTGCTCGACGTGGCGCAGATCTCCGAGATCGTGTCGGTCAGTTCGCCCGACACCTTCGTGCGCCCGATCTACGCCGGAACCGCGCTGGCGACGGTGCAGTCCAAGGACGCGCTGAAAGTCATCACCGTGCGCGCGACCGGGTTCGACGCGGCCGCGGCGAGCGGCGGCTCCGCCGCGGTGGAAACGCTGGCCGCGACGGCCGATGCGGGCCTGTCCACCCTGGTTGGGCGGGAACTGGTGAAATCGGAACGGCCCGAGCTGACGGTCGCGAAGATCATCGTGTCCGGCGGCCGCGGCATGGGATCGGCGGAAAACTTCAAGCTGCTCGATCCTTTGGCGGACAAGCTGGGCGCCGCGATGGGCGCCTCGCGCGCCGCGGTGGACGCGGGATTCGTGCCCAACGACTGGCAGGTGGGGCAGACCGGCAAGATCGTCGCACCGGAGCTGTATATCGCGGTCGGGATCTCCGGCGCGATCCAGCACATGGCCGGCATGAAGGACAGCCGCGTCATCGTTGCCATCAACAAGGACGAGGAGGCGCCGATTTTTCAGGTCGCCGATTACGGCATCGTCGGGGATCTGTTCAAGGTGGTTCCGGAACTGGTGACCGAGCTGGGATAAGAAGCGTTGATTGCGTCAGCCCATTGTTGCAGGGTTGTAATTTTGGATAAAGGCTCACGCGGTATTAGGTGTTTACCATAACCGTGTTTTCTGTACGGATGCGCTTTTCATCCGTACGGAAAACACGGTTGGCGCGCGCGAGCGCGCAATGGATGCTTGGCGGTATCGGCGGATGTTGGGGGATGCTTCGAGCTTTGGTGTTCGGGCTTGCGCGGACGGCGGCCCGTCCGCGCGGATCGTCGATTGTGCACGGATGAAATACGCATCCGTGCACAATCGACGATCTTGGATGGAACCCCATGCCGTGTTTGGCATTTACCTTGGCGCGCGAGCGCGCAAGTGCACTCGTCGCATTTCGCGGTATCCGAGAGCCGCATGTGATTTTTACTTTCGTCTTCAAGGCAGATCATCATGAGTGAGTATGCTGCGCCGCTGAAAGACATGCAGTTCGTGCTGAAGGAACTGGCTGGACTGGATCAGGTAGCGAAGCTCCCCGGTTGCGAGGAGGCGAGCGCGGATCTGGTCGATCAGATCCTGGAAGAGAGCGGCAGGTTCTGCGCCGAGGTGCTCGCGCCGCTGAACCAGTCAGGTGACGAAGAAGGCTCGAAATGGGACAAGGGCCAGGTCGCCACGCCCAAGGGCTTCATCGATGCGTACAAGCAGTTCGTCGAAGGCGGCTGGAATGCGCTGCAGTTCCCGCCCGAATTCGGCGGCCAGGGCCTGCCCAAACTGGTGGCGACGCCGGTGATGGAAATGTGGAAAGCGGCGAATATGTCGTTTTCGTTGTGTCCGCTGCTCACCGGCGGCGCGATCGAGGCCTTGCTGCTGCGCGGTTCGGACGAACTGAAGAAGACCTATCTGCCGAAAATGGTCCAGGGCACCTGGACCGGCACGATGAATTTGACCGAGCCGCAGGCCGGATCGGACCTGGCGCTGGTGAAGTCCAAGGCGGTGCGCGAGGGCGACCATTATCGTATTTCCGGCCAGAAGATTTTTATTACCTACGGCGAGCACGACCTGGCGGAGAACATCGTTCACCTGGTGCTCGCGCGCACGCCGGACGCCCCCGAGGGGGTGAAAGGCATTTCGCTGTTCATCGTGCCCAAGTTCCTGGTCAATGCCGACGGCAGCCTGGGCAGGCGAAATGACGTGCATTGCCCGTCGATCGAGCACAAGCTCGGCATCCACGCCAGCCCGACCGCAATTCTGATCTTCGGCGAAAAGGACGGCGCAATCGGTTATCTCGTCGGCCAGGAGAACCAGGGCCTCGCGTACATGTTCATCATGATGAACGCGGCGCGCTTCGCCGTGGGCCTGGAGGGCGTGGCCATTTCCGACCGCGCCTACCAGCAGGCGCTGGCCTACGCCAAGGAGCGCGTGCAGAGCCGCGACTTGGCGGGCGGCGGCAAGGCCGTGCCCATCATCCGCCAGCCCGACGTGCGCCGCATGCTGATGAGCATGAAGGCGCAGACCGAGGCGATGCGGGCACTCGCGTATGTGACGGCCGCTGCGATGGATATCGCACACCGAGATCCGGATGTAGCGCTGCGCGCGAAGCACCAGGCCTTTGCCGACATGATGATTCCGGTGGTGAAAGGCTGGAGCACCGAGACCGGCATCGAGGTGGCCTCCACCGGCATTCAGGTGCACGGCGGCATGGGCTACGTCGAAGAAACCGGCGCGGCGCAGCATCTGCGCGATGCGCGCATCACGACCATTTACGAAGGCACCACGGCGATCCAGTCGAACGACCTGGTCGGGCGCAAGATGGCGCGCGAAGGCGGGGCGACGGCGAAGTTGGTAATCCAGGCGATGCGCGTGGTCGAAGGCGAACTGGCGCAAGCGCAGGGCGAGGACATGGCGGCGATACGCGCCGCGCTTGCCGCCGGCATCAAGGCGGTCGAAGAGTGCGTCGACTGGATCGTGCTGACCTACGCTTCGGATATCAAGGCCGTGCACGCCGGGTCGGTGCCGTTTCTGAAGCTGATGGGCGTGGTCTGCGGCGGCTGGCAGATGGCGCGCGCCGCGTTGATCGCGCAGAAAAGACTTGCGGCCAAGGATGGCGATGCGTCGTTCTACCAGGCCAAGATCGCGACGGCGCGTTTTTACGCCGACCACGTCATGGCGCAGGCGCCGGGTCTGCGCAATACCGTGGTGCGCGGCGCCGCGGGCGTGATGGCGCTAACCGAAGAGCAATTCTAAGCTCGCCTAACGGAATTACCGTTAGGCGCCTGACTTAGGGGAGCGCGAGGGGAGGCGCCCGAAGGAAGTCCTCCCGGGGGACATCCCCTCGCGTCGTAACAGACATTAACAGGAGTTAGACATGGCAATGCAAGAATCAAGACTCAGCAGATTCCTCGACGAGTTCAAGCCCAAGAGCTACGAATCCGAATTCACCAAGTTCGTGCGCGAGTTGAAACAGCAAAGGCCCGAGCTGGAGACGGAGCAGGGCAAGAGCCGCGCCATCTGGTGGGACCATGAACGGGATCTGGACACGCAGAAGCGCGCGCTGGAGTCCCGTGTCCGGCAGCAGGCCTACGTGTACCAGAACAAGGTCTGAGCGCACTTGACCGTCGCATGGCTTAAACCGGCAGGCGCCGTCGCCTGCCTGGTTTTTTTTGCGGCGTGCGCGCAGGTCGCCATAGAGGCGGTGACGCCGATGATCGCCGCATTCGCGAGCCATCTCGACCAGCGCACCGCGAGCCAGATCACCGAGCTGGAGAAAAAGAGCGACTGGCCCGGCATGCTCGCGCTGGCGCGGGCGCAGTTGGCGCACGAACCTGGCCGCGCGGATTGGTGGTTCCTTCAGGGCTACGCGCTCGCCCGGCAGGGTGAGCACGCCGCGGCCGTCGAATCGTATCAGCGGGCGATACGCATCAGTCCGGAAGACGAGATGGCCTGGCTCGCCCTGGGCGCGAGCCAGAGCGCGCTGGGTCAGGTGGAGCGTGCGATCCAGACCTATCAGCAGCTGCTGCGCAACCGGCCCGAATCGGCGCAGGCCTATCTGGTGCTGGCAGGCGCTTACCAGACCCAGGGGCGGCTGGACCTCGCCATCGCCAATTACCGGGAGTGCGTGCGTTATGACCCGGATTCCGCGCCGGGATGGTACGGGCTGGCTGCCGCATATCAACTCAACCGGCAGAGCGAGCGCAGGGACGAGGCGCTGCAAGGCCTGCGCCGGCTTGCGCCCGCCATGGCGGATCAGTTCGAGAAACAGTATCCGGCGAAGTAGGCCCCGCGGCGCAACCGGCTATCCGACAGCCAGCCCGTCGTCGGCGGCGATGACCGCGCCGTTGATGAATCCGGATTGCTCGGAGGCGAGCAGCAGCAACAGGCCGTCCAGGTCCTGCGGCTGGCCGACGCGGCGTCGCGGCAGCATGCTCACCAGTTTCTTGCCGCCGTCGGTGCCCCAGTACGCACGGTTGATCCCGGTTTCGATATAGCCGGGGCAGATGGCGTTGACGTTGATTTCGTAGCGGCCCCATTCATGCGCCAGCGCCTTGGTCATCTGAATCACCGCCGCCTTGGAGATGCAGTAGGTGGACAATTGCGCCAGCACGCGCAGCCCGGCGACCGATGCGATGTTGATAATGCGCCCGGGACACTTGCGCGCGATCATGCTGCGGCCCACCGCCTGGGCGACGAAGAACGCCCCTTTGCAATTGGTGTCCGTGACGAAGTCGTAGTCCGCTTCCTCGACTTCGACCGCGCGCTGCTGCTTGTTAACGCCGGAGTTGTTGACCAGGATGTCGATGCCGCCGAGCGCGGACTCGGCTGCGGCCACCGCGGCGCGCACGCCCGCGACGTCGGTGACGTCCATTCGTACGGCGCAGGCCTGGCCTCCTGCCTGCTCGATTTCCTGCTTCAGCGCGTCCAGCTTGTCGGTGCTGCGCGCCGCCAATGCCACCCGGGCGCCGGCTCCCCCGAGAATCTGGGCGAAGCGCCAGCCGAGGCCGCTGGAAGCGCCGGTGACGAGCGCGGTCTTGCCGTCGAGTCGTATGCCTTGCTGCATATGCTGTCCTTTTCGTGGGGGTGGCGTCGCAGGCAAAGTACCGCGTTATGCCGGCGGCAGCAAGTGAACGCTAGCTGGTAGACTTGGGCGCGATCATCCATCATCAGCGCGAGGGGGCAGCGTGACCTGGCAACCGGAGATAGACGAACTGCGCAAGCGCGAGGAACTCGGGCGCAGAATGGGCGGGGCGGACAAGATCAAGCGCCACCATGACGGCGGCAAGCTCACGGTGCGCGAGCGCGTCGCCGGCCTGCTCGACGCGGATTCGTTCCACGAAATCGGCGCCATTACCGGCAAAGCGCGCTACGACGCGGCGGGCGAACTCGTCGACATGGTGCCGACCAATCTGGTCATGGGCCGCGGCAGGATGGACGGCCGACCGGTGGTGATCGCCGGCGACGATTTCACCGTGCGCGGCGGCGCCAACGACGGCGGCCTGCGCGAAAAACTGGAACGGGCCGAGATGATGGCCTGGGAACTGCGCCTGCCGATGGTGCGGCTGGTGGACGGCACCGGCGGCGGGGGCTCGGTGAAGAACATCGAGCAGGACGGCAGGACGCAGATTCCGACGATCGCGATCTGGGAACAGGTGGTGCGGAACATGTCGGAAGTGCCGGTGGTTGCGCTCGCGCTGGGCTCGGTCGCGGGTCTGGGCTCGGCGCGCGTGGCGGCCAGCCACTATTCGGTCATGGTCAAGGATACGTCGCAGCTGTTCGTCGCCGGCCCGCCGGTGGTGGCGCGGGTGGAGAAGAGCTATGAGAAAAACGAGCTCGGCGGCAGCAGCATCCACACCCGCAACGGCGCGGTGGACGACGAGGCCGAGAGCGAGGCCGATGCGTTCGCGCGCGCGCGCCGCTTCCTCTCCTATTTGCCCAGTTCGGTGCACGAACTGCCGCCGCGCACCGCCTGCGACGACGACGCGGGACGCAGCGATCCCTGGCTGATCGAGGCTGTGCCGAAGGACCCGCGCAAGGTCTACAAGATGCGCAGCATCGTCGAGTCGCTGGTCGACCGGGGTTCGTTCTTCGAGATCGGCCGCCTGTGGGGGCGTTCGGTGATCACCGGCTTCGCGCGCCTTAACGGCTGGCCCATCGCGCTGCTCGCGAGCGACCCTTATTTCTACGGCGGCGCGTGGACGGCACAGGCGTCGGAAAAAGTCACCCGTTTCGTCGATCTGGCCGAGACGTTTCACCTGCCGGTGGTACACCTGGTCGACATCCCGGGCTTCCTGATCGGCCTCGAGGCCGAGCGCAGCGCGACCATACGCTACGGCGTGCGCGCGATGGCCGCGGTGTGCCAGGCGAGCGTGCCCTGGTGCTCGATCATCGTGCGCAAGGTATTCGGCGTCGCCGGCGCCGCCCACCAGAATTCGGGACGCTACAACCTGCGCTACGTCTGGCCCTCGGGCGAGTGGGGCTCGCTGCCGATCGCGGGCGGCCTCGAAGCCGCGTACAAAGCCGATATCGAGGCGGCGCCCGATCCGGCGGCGCGAATGGCGGAAATTGAGCAGCGCCTGAAAGCGCTGACTTCGCCGTTTCGCAGCGCCGAGTCCTTCATCGTCGAGGAGATCATCGATCCGCGCGATACGCGGCGCTTGTTGTGCGAATTCGCCGATCTGGCGGCGCCGCTGCGCATGCCGGGCAGAACGGCGTTCGGCATCCGGCCTTGAGCGCGGACGCATTGGGGAAAATCCATGTACGGCTTCTTGGCGTAGCCGCGAACATCTTTGCGCGCTGCGCGCGCCAACCGTATTTTCTGTACGGATGAAAAGCACATCCGTACAGAAAATACGGTTACGGTTAACGCCAAACACAGCGTAAGGGGTTTATCCAAGATCGCCGATTGCGTGCGGACAGGTTCATCGTCCGCATGCAATCGACGATCCGCGCGGACGGGCCGCCGTCCGCGCAAGCTCTGGCGAAGGCGTATCGCCCGCCCAACATCGCTTTCACATATGCTAAAATCTTTTCATGAATGTGAAAACCGCCGGGCGCACGCTGGACCTGTTCGAAGCCTTCGCACGCGAAGGCAAGCCCCTGTCCCTGTCGCAGCTGGCGCGCGCCATCGACGCGCCGGTGTCCTCGTGTTTCGGCATCGTGCGCACGCTCGAGGCGCGCGGCTATCTGTATGAGGTGAAAGCGCGGGGCGGCTTCTATCCCACCCGGTTGCTGTTCGAGCAGGCGCGCGTCATCGCCAGCCATGATCCGCTGGCCGAGCGCTTCGTGCCGCTGCTGGAAAAGCTGCGCGACCAGACCGGCGAGACGGTGCTGCTGTCGAAACGGCTCGACCGTCAGGCGGTATACCTGGTGGTGCTCGACAGCCTGCATAGCATCCGCTACAGCCCGAAGGTAGGCGAGTTCAGGCCGCTGCATGCGAGCGCGAGCGGCAAGGCGCTGCTGGGCAGCCTGACCCCGGTGCTGCGCAACGAAATGCTGAGCGGCATGAAACTTCCGCGCGTGACTTCGCGCACCATTACTTCGCGCGCGGCGTTGGAAGCGGACTTGGAGCAGGGTCGCGCGCGCGGCTGGTATGTGACGCACGGCGAAACCGTGGCCGACCTGATGGCGGTGGCGGTGGCGGTGACGCTGAGCGGCGAAACCTACAGCGTCGCACTGGCCGGGCCGATGCACCGCATGGATAGCGCGTTGAAGCGCTATGCGAAACTGCTGGTCGACTTGCGCGCAGCGCTGGAGGGGGCGGCATGAGCAGGAAGCAGGGGCCCCGTGGAGGCGGCGGCATGAGCTGGCTGCCGCTCGCAGGCATCAAGGTTGCGGATTTCTCCGCCCTGATTCCGGGGCCGTTCACTACCGCCATCCTGGCCGATCTCGGCGCGGAGGTGATCAAAGTCGAACCGCCCAAGGGGGATCCGGCCCGCAGCCTGCTGCCGGCGGTGTTCCATGCGGCCAACCGCAACAAGCGCTCGATCGCGCTCGACCTCAAGCATGCCGAGGCGAAGCCGGTGATCGAGCGGCTCGCGCGCTGGTGCGATATCCTGATCGAATCCAACCGCCCCGGCGTGAGCAAGCGCCTGGGCATAGACTACGCCAGCGTTTCCGCGCTGAACCCGGGCCTGATTTACTGCTCGCTTTCGGGTTTCGGCCAGAACGGCCCCTGGCGGGACCGGTCCGGGCACGACATCGGCTATGTAGGCGCGAGCGGCGGGCTCTCCTACCCGGGGTCCTGGCTCGGCAAGCCGGCGCGCTCCAGCATCCCGATAGCCGACATGCAGGGCGGCAGCTTCGGCACCATCGCCATTCTGGCGGCGCTGCATGAGCGCGGTCGCAGTGGCAAAGGCGTCGAACTCGATCTGAGCCTGTACGAAGCGGCGCTGTTTTGCGCCGCATTGCGCCACGGCATCGCCGAGCATACCGATCCGCGCGCCCACATCTGGCCGGTGAACGATCTATTCGAAACCGCGGCGGGCGGCGTACTCATCCTCGGCATCGTGGAGCAGCACTTCTGGGACAACTTCCGCGCCGCGGTGAAGGCGCTGGAGCCCGCGGTGATGGATCCGAAATTCGATACCGATCCGAGCCGACGCGAGCACGGCGACGAGTTGAATCTGCTGCTGCAACAGTTGTTCCTGAAGAAGACCGCGCAGCAATGGCATGATCTGCTCGAGCCCCTGGATGTTCCGGTGGAACTTCCGCTGACCCCGGCCGAGGCCAGCCGCACCGAATATGCCCGGGCGCGCGAGGCCGCGGTCACGATCGGCGGCGAGCGCCATGTGCTGTTCCCGCTCTGGGCCGACGGCCGGCGCGGCGGCGAGCTCAGGCGCGGCACCCCGGCGCTGAACGCCGACGGCGCGGCGGTGCTGCGGGAACTCGGGTTCGCCGAGGAGGACGCGCTGCGCATTCTCGGTTCGGCCGCCGCCGGCGTAAAGGGCTAAACATGGATTTCGCATTGTCCGATGAGCAGCAGGCGATACGCGACGCGATAGCCAAGATCTGCGCGCAATTCAGCGACGACTACTGGCTGGAAAAGGACAGGGCGCACGCTTTCCCGCACGAACTGCACCAGGCCCTCGCGCGCGACGGCTGGCTCGGCATCGCCATGCCGGAGGAATACGGCGGCGCCGGCCTGGGCATCACCGAAGCGGCCGTGATGCTGCAGGCGATCTCCCAGTCCGGGGCCGGTTTTTCCGGCGCGTCGGCGGTGCACATGAATATCTTCGGCCTGAATCCGGTGGTGGTGTTCGGCAGCGCGGAGCAGAAGCGGCGCATGCTGCCGCCGCTGATCGAAGGCCGCGAAAAGGCCTGTTTCGCCGTGACCGAGCCCAACACCGGACTCGACACCACGCGGCTCAAGACCCGCGCGGTGCGCGAAGGCGGTCGCTACATCCTGTCCGGGCAGAAGGTGTGGATCTCCACCGCCCAGGTCGCGCAGAAAATGCTGATCCTGGCGCGCACCACGCCGATCGAAGAATGCCGCAAGCCGGCCGATGGCTTGAGCTTGTTCTATACCGACCTCGACCGGCGCTATATCGAAGTGCAGGAGATCGACAAAATGGGCCGCGCCGCGGTCGATTCCAATCAGGTATTCATCGACGGGCTGCCGGTGCCGGTGGAAGATCGTCTCGGCGAGGAGGGCAGGGGGTTCGAATGCATCCTGCACGGCATGAACCCCGAGCGCATACTCATCGCGGCCGAATCGGTCGGCCTCGGGCGCGCGGCGCTCGCGCGCGCGACGCAGTACGCGAAGGAGCGCATCGTGTTCGAGCGGCCCATAGGCCAGAACCAGGGCATCCAGCATCCGCTGGCCGCCTGCTGGATGGAACTGGAGGCGGCCAACCTGATGGTGTTCAAGGCGGCGAGCCTGTACGACAGCGGCCAGCCCTGCGGCGCCGAAGCCAATGCGGCCAAATACCTCGCGGGAGAAGCCTGTTTCAACACCTGCCAGCAGGCCCTGATGACGCATGGCGGCTTCGGCTACGCCAAGGAATATCACGTCGAACGCTATTTGCGCGAAAGCCTGGTCGGGCGCATCGCGCCGATCAGCCCGCAGCTGATCCTGTGTTTCATCGCCGAGAGGGTTCTCGGTTTGCCCAAGTCGTATTGAAGTGACCGGCGCGCCTTGAGTCACCGCGGGTTCCGGGGATGAATTTGTCAAGAATGACTACGCATACGCGTACCGCGCTGACCGTGCTGGGAATCTGCCTCGGATTGAACCTGATCGGACGCGGCAGTGCCGAGAGCTATGTCGTATTCCTGTTGCCGCTGGAGCGGGACCTGGGCTGGACGCGCTCGGAGATGACCAGCGTGTACTCCATCTACCTGCTGGTCAACGGGTTGAGTTCACCCATCGTCGGCATGCTGTTCGACCGCTGGGGGCCGCGCGCCCTCTATACCTGCGGCATGACCTCGCTCGCCGGCGCCTATCTGCTCGCGCCGCAGGTGCATACGCTGTGGCAGTTCTATGCCACGGTCGGTGCGATGACCGGGATTGCCGCCGCCTCGCTGGGCATGGTGCCCTCATCCAGCCTGATCAGCCGCTGGTTTCGCGAGCGTTTGTCGACGGCGATTTCCCTGGCCTTCGCCGGATTCGGCATGGGCGCGCTGCTCATCGTGCCGGGCGTCCAGTTTCTGCTGCAAAACCATAGCTGGCGCGAAAGCTACCAGATCATGGGCGGCGTGCTGCTCGCCTTCGTACCGCTGGTGTTTTTCCTGCCGTGGCAGCGCTATGCCGAAGGCCATCCGGAGTACCTGCAGCTGAAACGCACGAGCGCCGCGCCCGAGCGCGACTGGACCCTGCGCGAGGCGATGCGAACGCGCTCCTTCTGGGGCCTGGTCTGGATCTTCTTTTTTACCGCGATGGGCATGTTCGCCATCATGGTGCAGACGGTGGTGTACCTCGTGGAGCGGGGATTTTCCCCCATCGTTGCCGCCACCGCATTCGGTTTTTCTTCGATGCTGTCGGTGGTCGGCGTGCTCGGCACCGGCGCCATCGCCGACCGCATCGGCCCGCGCCGCATCGTCAGCCTCACGTTCGTCGGCAGCATCACCGGCGTGGCCATCCTGCTGCTGATGACCTGGTTTCCGGTGCGGGGCCTGCTTGTTGCTTTCGTGCTGATCTTCGGCCTGTGCCAGGGTGCACGCGGTCCCATCGTGTCGTCGATCAGCACCCGCTTGTTTGCCGGCAGCCATGTGGCGGGGATCTACGGTGTGATTTTCGCAAGCAACGCGGTGGGCGCGGGACTGGGTTCGCTGATGGCGGGTCTGCTGCACGACCTGACCGGCAGCTACCGTCCGAGTTTCGTATTCTCGGTGTGCGCGCTGTTCATCGCGGGCTTGCCGTTCTGGCGCGTGCCGGAGTTGCGCGATTTTCGCATGCGGCCGGCGACGCGCCCATGAGGTCACGGCGCGAGCGGGGGCTTTGCGCTAAGATTCGCGGCAAATCGCGCGCGATGCGCTAAACAGTGCTATTCGGAGTCGAAATGTGCCATAGGGAATACGGGTTGAGCGCCGCCGGCGGGCCGACGGCGGAGCTGCCGCGGGGCGGAGCATGAAGCAGGTCCTGGTGCCGCGTCCCGCGGCGACGCTGATTCTGGCGCGCGACGCCAGCGACGGCATGGAAGTGCTCATGATCCGGCGCACGCAGTCTGCCGCATTCATGGGCGGAGCCCATGTGTTTCCCGGCGGCGGCGTGGACGCCAGCGATGCGTCGGCCGAACTTGCGTCCCACTGCGAGGGACTGGACGATGCCGAGGCGAGCCGCTTGCTCAGTCTGGACCGGGGCGGGCTTGCCTATTGGAACGCAGCGGTGCGCGAATGTTTCGAGGAAGCCGGGCTGCTGCTCGCGCATGATGCGGCGGGAGACTATCCCGACTTGAACGAGGAGGTGTTCGGGCAATGGCGCGAGTCGGTGCGCAGCGGCAAGGCGACGCTCGCCGATCTGTGCCGCGAGCACCGCTTGCGCCTTGCCGCAGGCCGCATGGTCTATTTCAGCCACTGGATCACGCAGCCCGGCCGGCCGCGGCGCTATGACACGCGCTTCTTCGTGGCCGAGGCACCCTTGGCGCAGAAACCCTCGCACGACAACCACGAATCCGTGGATCACCTGTGGATCCAGCCGGCGCACGCGCTGGAGCAGCACCGGCGGGGCGAAATGCAGTTGGTGTTCCCCACGATCAAGACTCTGGAGAGTATCGCCGGTTTTGCCACCGCCGCCGCGCTGATGGCGTTCGCGCGTTCGCCGCGGAAAATGCCCGTCATGGCGCCGCGCACCGCGAGCAGCCGCGAAGGCAAGAAATTGCTGGTGCCCGGCGACTACGCTTACGCCGAGGTCGGCAAGCTGGACCCGGAGTGCCACGGTACGGCATCCTGCGAAATCATTCCCGGGACCACGGTGCAGCTGTCGCCCAAGGTGCGCCGCATCACCGCCCCGAATCCGGGGTACATGACCGGGCCGGGCACCAATACTTACCTGGTGGGCGCGGGCGAAGACATTATTGTGATCGATCCCGGGCCGGCCATCGATTCCCATATCGAGGCGGTGCTGGCGGCGGCCGGCGGCCGCATACGCTGGATCATGGTGACGCATACGCACACCGACCATTCGCCGGCGGCCGCGCTGCTGAAGGCGAAAACCGGCGCGCAGCTCCTGGGCATGCCGCCACCGCCGCTGGAGCGCCAGGACCAGAGTTTTCAGCCCGACCGTGTGCTCGCCCATGGCGAGCGCATCGCGCTGGCCGGTTGCGTGCTGCGCGTGATCCACGCGCCCGGGCACGCCTCGAACCAGCTTTGCTATCTGCTGGAGGACGAAAAGCTGTTGTTCACCGGCGACCACGTCATGCAGGGTTCCACGGTGGTCATCAATCCGCCGGACGGCGACATGCGGGTCTACCTCGATTCGCTGCGCCAGCTGCAGAGCGAAGACCTGGACTGGTTGGCGCCGGGGCACGGATTTTTGATGGGCAGGCCGCAGGAAGCGCTGGAGCGGCTCTTGATCCACCGGCTCGGGCGCGAGAACAAGGTGCTGAATGCGGTGCGCGACGCCGGCACGGCCACGCTGGAACATCTGCTGCCCCTGGTCTACGATGATGTTTCTCCGCGCCTGCATCCGGTGGCAAGCCGCTCCCTGCTGGCGCATCTGATCAAGCTCAGGGACGAGGGCCGGGTGCAGGAGTCGCGGGGAAGCTGGAGCCTGGCATGAGAGAAATCCCCGTGGGCGCGAAAAGCGGGGGCGCCAAGCCGCCGCGCACCCAGCCTCGGCCGGCCGCGCTGCAGACCTGTGATCCGGTCGCGTGCAACTATTGCGGCATCTATAACCTGTGCCTGCCGCTGGGCCTGGAGAGCGCCGACATGTCGCTGCTCGACAGCGTGGTCAGGCGCAAGGCGGTATTCAAACGCGGCCAGTTGTTGTTCCGGCCCGGCAAGCGCTTCGACTACGTGTATGCAATCCGCAGCGGCTCGGTAAAAAGCTATCTCTGCACGGAGGACGGCCGGACCCAGATCACGGGATTTCATATCGCCGGCGAGCTGTTGGGGCTGAGCGCGCTCGCCGCCCGACATTACACCTGCGAGGCCAGGGCGCTGGAAACCACTTCCGTGTGCATGGTGGATGCCGTTCAATTCGAAGAACTGGCCAAGGCGATTCCCTCGCTCCAGTATCAAATGCTCACCATCATGAGCAAGCAGATTCGCCACGACGAGGAACTGATGCTGCTGCTCGGCAAGAGGAGCGCCGAGGAAAAATTGGCGGGTTATCTGGTCGGCCTGTCCAAGCGCTACGCCAGCCGTAATTACTCGCCCACGGAATTTCACCTGAGCATGTCGCGCGGAGACATCGGCAATTACCTGGGTATTGCCGAAGAGACCGTGTGTCGAATTCTGACGCGTTTCCGAGAAGAAGAGCTGATCACGACGCAGCGCAGGCATATTCGCCTGAATGACATCAAACGGCTCAGCGCCATGGCCGATGTGGACTGCATCGGGTGCGGCGCTGCCCGCTCGTCGAATCTGCACACCGCGCTTTCGTTGCACGCCGCTTGACGGTCTGGGCCGGCGGCCCCGGCCGGCGCAGGCGGCAGGAGGGCGGTTTGGCGTCGCACGGTCGCGGTGCGCGCAATGCCTGCGCCCTGAAAGTTGACCTACGTCAGGGTTTCAAAATCCCCTTAACACTACTATCATCATGGCTATACGCGTTTCGCCGGATGTTTGCGTCGTGTCCCGCGCCCGTATGGGCGCGGGGGGCTTGCACCAGGGAGGAGTCGGCCAAGACCAGGTTGGAAGCTTGAACGGAGGCTGTCGCTGCAGTCAGGTCGCAAGCGATCTGGCCGCAGGTGGGTTTTGTCAATCGATTACTGCGAGAAGCACATGGACAACACGAATACATACAATTACACGGTAGTCCGGCAATTTGCCCTGATGACGGTGGTGTGGGGCATCGTCGGGATGCTGGTCGGCGTGATCATCGCCGCGCAGCTGACCTGGCCGGAGCTCAATTTCGATATTCCCTGGTTGAGCTACGGGCGCCTGCGCCCCCTGCATACCAACGCGGTGATTTTCGCGTTCGGCGGCTGCTCGCTGTTCGCCACCTCCTACTACGTGGTACAGCGCACCTGCCACGCGCGCCTGTTCGCCGGCGGACTCGCGGCCTTCACTTTCTGGGGCTGGCAGGCCGTCATCGTACTCGCGGCGGTGACGCTGCCTCTTGGCATCACCTCGGGCAAGGAATACGCCGAGCTCGAGTGGCCGATCGACATACTGATTACCCTAGTGTGGGTCTCCTACGCGATCGTGTTCTTCGGCACCATCGCCAAGCGCAAGACGCCGCATATCTATGTGGCGAACTGGTTCTTCGGCGCGTTCATCATCACCGTGGCCGTGCTGCATCTGGTCAACAGCGCTGCGGTGCCGGTCAGCTTCTGGAAGTCCTATTCCGCGTATGCCGGGGTGCAGGACGCCATGGTGCAGTGGTGGTACGGACATAACGCGGTGGGATTTTTCCTCACCGCCGGCTTCCTCGGCATGATGTACTACTTCATCCCCAAGCAGGCCGAGCGTCCGGTGTACTCCTACCGCCTGTCGGTGGTGCACTTCTGGGCCCTGATTTTCACCTACATGTGGGCCGGCCCGCACCACCTGCACTACACCGCTTTGCCCGACTGGGCGCAGTCGCTCGGGATGGTGTTCTCGCTCATCCTGCTCGCGCCTTCCTGGGGCGGCATGATCAACGGCATGATGACCCTGTCGGGCGCATGGCACAAATTGCGCCAGGATCCGATTCTCAAATTCCTCATCGTGTCGCTGTCGTTCTACGGCATGTCGACCTTCGAGGGGCCGATGATGTCGATCAAGACGGTCAACGCCCTGTCGCACTATACCGACTGGACCATCGGCCACGTGCATTCCGGAGCGCTCGGCTGGGTCGGCCTGGTTGCGATGGGCTCGATCTACTACCTGATTCCGCGTCTGTGGGGGCGCGCCGCCATGTACAGCGTGCCACTGATCAACATGCACTTCTGGATGGCCACCATAGGCATCGTGCTCTACATCGCCGCCATGTGGATCGCCGGGGTGATGCAGGGCCTGATGTGGCGGGATATCAGCCCCGACGGTTCGCTCACCTACACCTTCGTCGAGGGCGTGAAGGCGACCTATCCGTTCTATGTCATCCGCCTCGCGGGCGGCCTGCTGTACCTGGCCGGCATGTTCGTGATGGCCTACAACGTGTGGAGGACGGCGGCCGGCCAGCAGGCTGTGAACGCGCCCATCCCGGCGGTTGCCGCAGCGCACGCCTGAGCGGAGAGAAAAACCATGAATTTCAGCCACAGCATGATAGAAAAAAACAGCGCCCTGATGATCGTTCTGATCGTCCTGGCGATTGCCTTCGGCGGTCTGGTGGAAATTGTGCCTCTGTATTTTCAGAGATCCACGACCGAGCCGGTGACCGGATTGAAGCCCTACACGCCGATGCAGCTCGCCGGTCGCGATATTTATCTGCGTGAAGGCTGCTACAACTGTCACTCGCAGATGATCCGCCCGCTGCGCGCCGAGACCGAGCGTTATGGCCATTACTCGGTCGCGGGCGAATTCGTCTACGACCACCCGTTCCAGTGGGGCAGCAAGCGCACCGGACCGGATCTGCACCGCGTCGGCGGCAAATACAGCGATGACTGGCACCGTACCCACCTCAACAATCCGCGCGCCCTGGTGCCGGAATCCAATATGCCCGGCTATCCCTGGCTGGCGAAGACCGCGGCGAAGAGCGACGACATCGAGGCCAAGATGCGCGCCATGCGCAGCGTAGGCGTGCCCTATAGCGATGCGGATATTGCCGGCGCCGGCAAGCAGCTTGCCGGCAAGACCGAGCAGGACATCCTGATCGCCTACCTGCAGGGCCTGGGCACGACGATCAAAGCGGGTACTGCAGCCGCCCCAGTGAGGCAATGATGGATATCAACGTCTTGCGCACGATCGTCACCGTGGTGTTTTTCGTGCTGTTCGTAGCCATTGTGCTTTGGGCTTACAGCGACCGCAGCAAAGCGGGCTTCGATCAGGCGGCGCGCCTGCCTTTTGACGAAGAGGAAGACAGGATCGGATACGGAGAGCGGAAATGAGCGATTTCACCAGCGGTTTCTGGAGCGGCTATATCAGCATCATCACTATCGTGAGCATCATCGCCTGCGGCGTGCTGCTGCAGGTGATGAGCACGCGCAAGGTGTCCGGCTCCAAAGAGGAAACGACCGGTCACGCCTGGGACGAGGATCTGGTCGAGTACAACAATCCGCTGCCGCGCTGGTGGATCTGGATGTTCTATATAACCATTGCGTTCAGTTTGCTCTATCTCTTCCTGTATCCGGGGTTGGGCACCTATACCGGTTCATATCAGTGGACTTCGAAAAAGCAGCACGACGAGGAAGTGGCGCAGGCCAATGCGCAATCGGGTCCGATTTATGAAAAATACGCGAAAACGGACGTGAAACTTCTGGCGGCCGATCCGGCGGCAATGGCTCTCGGACAGAAGCTGTTCCTGAACAATTGCGCGCAATGCCATTCGTCGGATGCCCGCGGCGGCAAAGGCTATCCGAATTTGAGCGACATGTACTGGATCTGGGGCGGCGAGCCGGAAACAATCAAGGAGACGATCGCCAACGGGCGCAAGGCGGTGATGCCGCCTTGGGGCGCCGTGCTCGGCGACGACGGCGTGAAGGACATGGCACACTATGTTCTCTCGCTCAACGGGCGCACCTTCGATTCCCTGCGCGCGGCGCGCGGCAAGGACAAGTTCGGAACGATTTGCGCTGCCTGCCATGGCCCTGATGCCAAGGGGAATCCTGCCATAGGTGCGGAGAACCTGAATATCGTGGTCTTGTTGCACGGGTCGGACGAGCCGGCGCTGATCGAGACCATCAGCAAAGGCCGCATCGACACCATGCCGGCGCAAAAGGAACTCCTCGGGGAGGCCAAAGTGCATATACTGACGGCCTATGTGTGGAGTCTTTCCAACAAACCGGGCGCGGCAGCCGCACCGGCGGAAAAACCCGCCGCCAAGTGAGCGCCGCGTAGCGGCGCGCGTACCCGCCGGCAGCGATCCGTCCGAGGGCGGTGGCGGACCGGCGCTTGCGCACCGGCGTCAGCTGCGCGGCGTTTCGGGCGCATTCTTGCATTTCAATCATTCGTGAATGACATTTCAAAACAATCCGATCTGTCCAGACCGGTCGATAGCGTCGAGCAGCCGCTGTATGAAAGCCGCCGGGAAATCTATTCGCGCGCGGTAAGCGGCTGGTTCGCGCGCTGGCGCTGGGCCTTGGTCTTCTTCACCCAATTGGTGTACTACGGCGGCCCCTGGCTGGTCTGGAACGGGCGCCAGGCCGTGTTGTTCGACCTGGTGGCGCGCAAGTTCTACATTTTCGGCGTCGTTTTCTGGCCCCAGGATTTCATCTATCTCACCGGGTTCCTGGTGGTATCCGCGCTGTCGCTGTTCCTGTTTACCGCGGTGGCCGGACGGCTGTGGTGCGGCTATGCCTGCCCGCAGACCGTCTATACGGAAATCTTCATGTGGATCGAGCGCAAGGTCGAGGGCGACCGCGTTGCGCGCATGCGCCTGGATCGAGAGCCCTGGTCGGCGCGCAAGCTCGGCCTCAAGGCGGCGAAGCACGGGCTCTGGCTGGCGCTTTCTCTGTGGACCGGTTTTACCTTCGTCGGCTATTTCACGCCTATCCATGTGCTCGCCGCCGAGGTGGCGGGCCTGGCCGCGGCAGGCGGGGCGGGCAGCGCTCCCGCGCTGGGCGCCTGGGAAATATTCTGGATCCTGTTCTACGGTTTCGCCACCTATGGCAATGCGGGCTGGATGCGCGAGCAGGTGTGCAAGTACATGTGTCCATATGCGCGCTTCCAGAGCGCGATGTTCGATCCGGACACCCTGATCATCACCTATGACCCGGAGCGCGGCGAACCGCGCGGGCCGCGGGCGCGCAATATCGACGCGGCGGCGCTGGGACTGGGGCATTGCGTGGACTGCGACCTCTGCGTCCAGGTCTGCCCCACCGGAATCGATATCCGCGACGGCCTGCAATACGAATGCATCGGCTGCGCCGCCTGTATCGACGGCTGCAACCAGGTGATGGCACGGATGGGTTACCCCAAGGGGCTGATCCGCTATACCACCGAAAACGCGCTGCAGAAGAATTTGACTTCGCGCCAGATCGTCGCGCGATCGCTGCGGCCGCGGGTGCTGGTCTACACCGCGATCCTGTGGACCGTCATCATCGCGATCGGCGTTGCGCTGTACACGCGCGTGTCGCTCAAGGTTGACGTGATCCGGGATCGGGCAAGCCTCTCGCGCGAGATCGACGAACGCTGGGTGGAAAATATCTATCAGCTGCAGATCATGAACACGCAGGAAACGCCGCATCGCTTTGTCATCCACGCGAGCGGCGCGCCCACCCTGCAGGTGGTGGACGCGGATGCGGTGGAGATTCCCGGAGCGGCCACGCGCATGGTGCCGGTGCGGGTGCGCATCGAGAAGGGCCGCTTGCCGGTCGGGTCGCACAAAATCGAATTCGAAGTCGGCGCCGCCGACGACCCGGCGATCGCTGTGCGGGAACGCTCGATATTCCTGGTGAGATGAGACGCAGATGAACCTGAACAAGCTGCAGGCGCAGCCCTGGTATCGCGAGCCCTGGCCCTGGATATTGATGGCGGGCCCCGCGACCGTCGTCGTCGCGGGCTTGGTCACCGCCTGGCTGGCGGTGCGCAGCGACGACGGCCTGGTGATGGACGATTATTACAAAGAGGGCATGGCCATCAACAAGACCATAGGCCGCAGCGATACAGCCGAGCGCCTGGGTATACACGCCGAACTGTTTCTCGTCGACGGCCGCGTGCGCGTGCTGCTGGACATCGCGCCGGGCGGCACGCTGACCTTGCAGCTGGCGCATCCGACGCGAGCCGGCATGGATCAGAGGGTGACGCTGGCCATGGTCGGGCCGGGGGTCTACGAGGGTCAACTGCAGCCGCCGCGGGCCGGACGCTGGCATGTGGTGCTGGAGCAGGGCGACTGGCGCCTGACGGGCGACTGGACGCTGCCCTCGGCCGGCGGCCTGACCCTGGGGGCGCGCGCGGCGCTGCCTGCGGCGGGGGCAGGCTATTCAAGGGAGGGCAAGCAATGAGCCGAAGACTCATGTGGATACTGTGGCCGGCGTTTCTGGTTGCCGGCATCGCCGAAGGGATTACATTCAGCCTGTTTGACCCGAAGGACATGCACGTCCTGGGCGAGCCGGTGGAATTGGGCCGAACCGCGGTCTATTCGATCGGTTTTTTTCTGTTCTGGGCTTTCGCCGCGGCGTCGAGCGCGCTAACCTGTTTCCTGCAGCGCTCGTCGTTCGAAGTGAATCGCTGTCCGCTGCCGGGACCGGACCGGCCTGAGGGCTGCCCCAAGCGGGGACAACCGGATGGTTGCTGTTGAACGGTTTTTCAAGGAGGTGCCATGTTCAAGAACATATTGATTCCGACAGACGGCTCGAAACTATCGATGAACGCGATCAAATCGGGGCTGAGTTTTGCCAAGAGCATCAACGCCAAGGTCACCGGCTGTTACGTGGTCGAGCCGTTCCAGCCCTATTATTTCGGCGACTACATCCCGCCGGACATGCCGACGCCCAAGGAGTTCGAGCGCCACGCGCGCGAAGCCGGGGAGAAATATCTGGCGCAGCTCGAAACTGCGGCGCACGCCGCCGGGTTAAAGTACCGCGGCGCAGTGGTGACGGCCGAGACACCCTACGCCGGCATCATCAGTGCGGCGAAAAAGGAAAAATGCGATCTGATCTTCATGGCTTCGCACGGCCGCCGGGGTCTTTCCGGCATGTTGCTGGGCAGTGAAACCCACAAGGTGCTGACCCACAGCAAGATCCCGGTGCTGGTGTACCGCTGACCGCTTGGGGAATACCGTCCAGTGATGAGGCGCAGTGAGAGCGATGCCGCGCGCGGCGCGAATCTCGGAAGGCTGGATAGCGGGGATTCGAAACGGGGCATGCCCCGTTGCTTGGAGTTGCGCTTAGAAACGGCTGCAAAATGAGCTAGCAAGACCTTGCACGGACGATGAATCCGTCCGTGCGGATCGTCGATTGTATGCGGATGATGAAACTATCCGCATACAATCGACGATCTTGGATAAGACCCCATGCGTTCCCGGTTCTTACCCATAACCATGCTTTCTGTACGGATGCTTTCTATCCGTACAGAAAGCATGGTTGGCGCGCGTAGCGCGCAAGGTCTTGGTCAACCTTGCGCGAACGAAAAGCCCGTTTTTCTCATTTTGCAACGGGTTCTTAGCCGGGTTCGCGGCCAAGCACGCTCTTCAGGCCCTCGCCGTCGAGGATGCGGATGTTCTTTTGCTGCACGCCGATCAGGCCGTCTTCCTGGAACTTGGAGAAAGTGCGGCTCACGGTCTCCAGTTTCAGCCCGAGGTAGCTGCCGATCTCCTCGCGCGTCATGCGCAGATTGAATTCCGACGCGGAATAACCGCGCGACGTGAAGCGCTGCGACAGGTTCAGCAAAAACGCGGCCAGGCGCTCCTCGGCGCGCATACTGCCCAACAGCAGCATGACGCCGTGCTCGCGCACAATTTCGCGGCTCATTACCTTGTGAAAGTGCTGCTGCAACTCGTATATTTCGCGCGAAAGCTCTTCCAGCCGGCCGTAGGGGATGACGCATACCTCGCTGTCTTCCAGGGCTACGGCATTGCAGGAGTGCTGGTCCGCGCCTATGCCGTCCATGCCCAGCATGTCGCCGGCCATGTGAAATCCGGTGACCTGGTCGCGACCGTCCTCCATCACCAGCGTGGTCTTGAAAAAGCCGCTGCGTATGGCGTAGAGGGAGCCGAATTTCTCTTCGGAACGGTATACACTGTCGCCGCGCTTGACCCGTTTGCGCGTATAGACCATTTGGTCCAGTTTTTCGATCTCGTCCGGATTGAGTCCGGTCGGGAGGCACATCTCGCGCAGACTGCAATTGGAGCAGGCATTCTTCAGTGCATGAATGTCTATGACCCGAGCAAGCTTGGGTGCGCTCATTTTGCCTGCGCGCAAGGTAGAATTTTGATCCACATCAACATTTCCATCTTGGAATTGGGCAGACTTCACCGATGAACGTAAAAGCCCTACGCATTAATCCGTCCCAGAACAATATACAGGTCGACGCCGAACTGCTGATGAAATTCAACGTCAGCGGTCCGCGTTACACCTCGTACCCTACAGCAGACCGCTTTGTCGAAGCCTTTGACGAGGCCGCTTATCGCAGTTGGCTGGCAAAACGAAACGTTGGCGGGATGACCAGATCACTCGCATTATACGTCCACTTGCCTTTTTGCGACACTATTTGCTATTACTGCGGCTGTAACAAAATCGTCACCAAGGATCACGGTCGTTCCGCTAAGTACTTGAAGTATTTGGGCCGGGAGATCCGCATGCAGAGCGCGGAGCTAGGCGGAAGGCGACGCGTTACCCAGATGCACTGGGGCGGGGGCACGCCCACGTTTCTCAGCGAGGCCGAACTCAGCGAACTGATGCAGATGATACGCGAGAGCTTCGATCTCGACCCGCACGGCGAATTTTCGATCGAAGTCGATCCGCGCAAGGTGGGTGCGGAAAAGGTCGCGCTGCTGGGTGCGCTGGGCATGAACCGCATCAGCGTCGGGGTGCAGGACTTCAATCCCGAGGTGCAGCGCGCGGTCAACCGCATCCAGAGCGTGGAAGAAACCGTGGCGGTGATCGAGGCCGCGCGCAAGAACGGTTTCCAGTCGGTCAATATCGATCTGATTTACGGTTTGCCGAAGCAGACCCTGGAGGGCTTCGGCAACACCCTGTCGCAGGTGATCGCGTGCTCGCCGGATCGCATCGCGCTCTACAATTACGCGCATTTGCCCGCGATATTCAAGCCGCAGCGACGCATCCTCGATACCGATATACCGAAGCCCGAGGTCAAGCTTCAACTCATGATCGGCGCGATCGAAACGCTGCTCGACGCGGGGTATGTCTACATCGGCATGGACCATTTTTCCAAGCCTGACGACGATCTTGCGGTGGCGCAAAGGCAGGGGCGGCTGTATCGCAATTTCCAGGGTTATTCGACCTACGGCGATTGCGATCTGATCGGATTGGGCGTTTCGTCGATCGGAAAAATCGGCCCGACCTACAGCCAGAACGTGCGCACCCTGGACGAGTATTACGACCGCCTCGACAACGGCCTGCTGCCGGTCATGCGCGGCATCGAGGTCACCGCCGACGACCTGGTGCGGCGCGCGGTGATCCAGGCGCTGTCCTGCCATTTCGAACTGTCGATGGAAGCGATAGGGATCGCGCATCTCATCGACTTCCGCAGCTATTTCACCTCTGAACTCGCCGAACTGCGCGAGTACGCCAAGGACGGACTGGTGGAAATAGACGGCGACTGGATCGTGGTTACACCCAGGGGCCGGTTGCTGGTGCGCATCCTGTGCATGGTGTTCGACAAATACCTCCGCCAGGCAAACCGGCGCGCGAGCTATTCCAAGGTAATCTAGACCGTGGAGGCGGGGTTCACAGCCGCCTTCCTCATCGGCCTTCTGGGCGGCGTGCACTGCGTCGGCATGTGCGGCGGCATCGTCGGCGCGCTGACGGCGCAAACGCCGCCTCGGCAGCCCGCATGGAGCCTGCATTTGGCCTACAACGCGGGACGCATCGCGAGCTATGCGGCGGCCGGGGCGATCATGGGCGCGATAGGCGGCGCCAGCCTGATGTTCAATCAGATTCTGCCGGTGCAGCTGGCGCTGTACCTGCTCGCCAATCTGGTGCTGATCAGCCTCGGGATGTATCTCGCCGGGCTGGGCAATCAACTGGCCGTACTGGAGTCGCTGGGCGCGCGGCTGTGGCGCCGCGTCCAGCCTTACAGCGCCAGAGTCCTGCCTGCCGATACCGCGGCCAAGGCTTTCGCCCTGGGCATGCTGTGGGGCTGGCTGCCCTGCGGTATGGTCTACAGTCTGCTCGCCACCGCATTGCTGAGCGGCGGCGGCGTCAGCGGCGCTGCGGTCATGCTGGCATTCGGCGTGGGGACCTTGCCCAATCTGATGCTTGCAGGCCTCGCGTTCAAGCGCCTGCGCGATATCACTTCGAATCCGCGACTCAGGCTGGCCGCCGGCGTGCTGGTGGCCGGTTTCGGCGTCGTCGGTCTGGCCAGAGCCGCCAATCTCGGCGAGCGCATCCGGCAAGGATTGCTGTGTATCATATGAGCATTGCAGCGCTGTCATCAACTAGGAGAACAACGTGACCACAATCCTGATCGCAGTAGACGGATCGTCGCATTCGGCCAAAGTGGCGAAGGCGGCGATCAAGCATGCGGCGGCGTGCCAGCAGGCGCCGGAGCTGCACCTGATCTATGTGCATCTGCCGGTTCCGACCATGGGTGGATTGCTCAAGCCCGTGGGGCACGAAGCGCTGCAGCGCTACTATCGCGAGGAGGGCGAGGACGCCCTGCGCGCCGCGAAGAAGCTGCTCGATCGCGCGAAACTGGCCTGCAACATCCACATCGTGGTGGGGCCGATCGCCGAGAGCATCGCGGGCGAGGCGAAAAAACTGAAATGCGACCTGATCATCATGGGCACCCACGGCATGGGCGCAATGTCGGGGATGCTGCTCGGTTCGATTGCGACCAAGACTGTGCACCTGGCGCCCTGCCCGGTGGTCCTGGTCCGGGAGTGAGCGAGCGCGCAGCGTCAAGAAGGGCGGGCTGAGCAGGAACGGCGAACGCTCATGCTCGACTGGCTCAAGCCATTTGGCGGCAAACCGGACCACCCGTTGCGCGACGCGCAGGCCGTCGAGGAGGTGCTTGCAGGGCTGCCCGAGGGAGTCTCGCTCGAGAATCTGGAGCAGATTTCGCACTGGATTGCATCGGTCAAGGATGCCCCGGGCTTCGCCTGCGACGACCGGCTGGCGGTGATGCGCCTGCTCGACCAGGCGGGCGCGGGGCACGCGGGCCCCTTGTTCACGCAGTTGTTCTCGAAAATCCACCAGCAGGACCGCGCGACGCGCAATACCTGGGACGCCCTGTGCGAGTACTGGGGCAGGCTCGCCGAGGGCTACGCCCGATGTGTCGCGGATTTCGAGCACGGCGAGAAGGGCGCTGCAAACGTCGAGGCGGAAATGCCGCTCGCGCTGGCGCGCGCGCTGCGCGCGGCCAGCCTGCGCTTCAAGCTGCGCTATCTGCGCTACGTCGGCATCGATGCCAAGGAGTGGGCTCCGCTGTACCGGCTGTACGCCTTCGCCGAACTCAAGCAATTCGACCTCCGGCCGGTCGTCGCCTACCCGCGCGAAGTGCATACCACGGTGCGCGCCGAACTGCAGAAGATCATGCTGCTCTATCTGGCGGCGCCGCACGAGTTTCCGCCGGCGCAGCTTGAACTGGCGTTTCGCATCCTGGCGCGGTTTGCGATCTCGGCCGATTGTTCGCGCGTGCCGCAGGCGGACTGCAATTTCGCCTTCAACCTGGCCGCCGGCGGGGCGCCCGTGCACATGCGGGAAAAGGAGGCGCCGGGCGCCAGCAAGCGCTTCATCGGCAGCGGGCAGGCGCTGACCAAGCTTGCGGAGCTTCGGGTCTTGTGCGAACACAACATGCTGAACGAAGAGCAGCGCTTTGGAAAGGAGTTCTCCGCGGCGCAGATCATCACCGTGATCAAGCATCTGGAGGTCTACCTCGGCGTGGCGCCGCCGCAGCGGCGCTATGCGCGGATCAAGGCCGCGGCCGAGGTGAGCGTGGTGCACGGACTGAAACCGATCTGCCAGCGCGTGACCAGGATCGAGATCGGGTCGGGCGCGGCGTTGAGCGAGGACCTGGACTTGAAGGCGAAGACCGCGAACATCATGAAGCTGGTCGCGGAGGAGATCGAATCCGTGCCGGAAACCTGGGCCCAAAAGGACCAGAGCGAATGGGGGCTGGGGGTGGACATTCCGCCGGATTCCGGCAAGTGGGCCGAACCGGGCAAACTCTGCGGCATCCAGCTTCGCGGCGAAAAGGCATGGTGGGTCGGGATCATCCGCCGCATCGACGCCAACGCCGGTTTGCATTGCGGCATCCGCATTTTCTCCAAGCGTCCGGTCTCGATCTGGCTGCGCGTGCTCGGCGCGAGCGAGCACCAGTCTTCCAACTGGGCGTCATCGACCGGCTCGTTTGCCTACGATTACATGCGCGCCATCATGTTGCCCGATGCGCTGAAGTCGCACGAACATCCGGTGATGATCCTGGAGAACAAGAGC
>Ga0334722_10000359_pt1 | contig 68999 bp, 105 predicted proteins | sample C3_bottom_MG_FD_207210 | JGI IMG/M metagenome (GOLD analysis project Ga0334722, IMG submission 207210) | Sediment microbial communities from Yellowstone Lake, YNP, Wyoming, USA - C3_bottom | ecosystem: Environmental > Aquatic > Freshwater > Lake > Sediment | place: USA: Wyoming | collected... | reverse complement strand
GGGCATTGATCATGTTTTAGGTTTGTCCGGAACCCCCATTGTTAATCGACCTATTGAAGCGTACAATGCCCTCGCTATTATTAATTCATTAGCACTTCCAAACTTTAAGCAATTTACTATGCGTTAGTGTGGTGCAAAACATAACGGGTTTGGTTGGGATTTTACTGGAGCTACTAATACTGATGAACTACATCGATTACTCATAGGTTCCTTTATGATTCGTAGGAAAAAAGCTGATGTACTGAAAGACTTGCCAGATAAGTTAAAAGCATTTGTACCTATGCAATTAACAAATGCTGAAGAGTATCAGCAAGCCGAAAATGATTTTATTAGTTATCTGACACATACCAAAGGTATGGCTGCTGCTGAAAGAGCAAGTAATGCTGAGACTTTGGTACGAATCGAAGCGTTAAAACAATTATCCGTCCGTGGTAAAATAGATCAGGTAGTGGATTGGGTTGAAGCTTTCTTGGAAGGATCCGATCAAAAGTTAGTTATCTTCGCAGTACATAAAGAAACGATTGAATGGCTTATAGGTGCATACTACAAAATAGCTGTAAAGGTTGATGGTAGTGTGTCTATGTTAGAAAGACAAAATGCTGTCGATAAGTTTCAAAATGATCCTACTTGTAGAATTTTTATTGGAAATATACAAGCTGCTGGGGTTGGTTTAACATTAACGGCTTCATCAAATGTAGCTTTTATAGAATTGCCATGGACTCCTGGGGCACTCGTGCAGGCAGAAGATCGTTGTCACCGTATTGGACAAAAAGATAGTGTAACTATACATTATCTTTTGGCTACTGGAACTATTGAAGAAAAGATTGCTCACCTATTGGATAGCAAAAGGAAAATACTTGATTCAGTACTTGACGGTGAAAAAACAGCACAAACGAGTTTATTAACCGAATTAATGAAAGAATACGTTTAACAATTTAAAACTTGTAAACCATGAAATTAGAAACGATTACTTACAAAGATTATGAGATCGAGATTCATCAGGATGAGGATGCTGAAAGTCCTGATAGTTGGGGGAATGATGATTGTTTTCTTGTATATGACCACCGAGATTTTACAATAAAAAGAAAAGGTTTTGAACCAAGAGAACTTTGGGAAGATGGTAGAGCCTTTATAAATGGTTACCATGTATTTCGTGTTAATGCTTATATTCACAGTGGGATTGTTTTATCTTTAGGTAAATATCCCTTCAATGATCGTTGGGATGTTTCCACCACTGGTTATGTTTTAGTTAAAAGAGGAAAAGGTTGGAGTTGGACCCGTGAAAAAGCAAGTAAAATAGCTGAAAGTATTATTACCGAGTGGAACCAATACCTTTCCGGTGAAGTTTATGGGTACAATTCTGAAGCTGGAGGTTGTTGTGGTTTTTACGGTAACGAAGGTAAAAAGCAAATGATTGAAGAAGCTGAGGCTGAGATTGATTCTTTAATTAAAATGAAACAAGCGGAAATTGATAAATTACAACTTAAATTAGATTTAATATGAAAAATCCTTTTGATCCTAAACCTACTTATTTTACGTTATTACCTAAAATAACTGAAGAAATAAATTATTTAATACCCCCTATCGTTGTAAAAAATAACATTATTCCTACTAAAATACATCAGGATTATAGACCTAATAAACAAACTATTTTAAAACATAAAAACCATAAAAGAAAATGAAAACAACATCGTTTATTCATCGGGTTGAAATGCTTAATCTTATGGAGAATTACAAAGAAGTTCTTTGGGATATATATCAAGAAAAACTGACTCCTTTAATTGGTAAAAAAGTATTTGCCGTTGATGGTGGGTTTATACAAAAATATAAACACCTAAATCGTGGAGAAATTAAAGGGCGTCATTGTGGGAATTTCTTTAGTATTACCCACTACTTCAAAACGGATGGACAAATAAGAATCAGAATTTCTTACAACGGTGGTTCTTATGATGTTAGAACTAACTTTAGTATGTCAGAAGAATCTCATTTATATCTGGTTGAAATTAATGCTCAGGGTATAATTACCAAAGTTATTCAAGACCCCTATACTATGATGCGTTTTAATGCAGATATTATTTATGGTGAATTTGAAAAATTACAAGCTATCGGTAAACAATATCGTGAACAAATGGAAAAAGTACCTCACCAATTACATGATATTTTATACGTTGAACGCTTAACACGCCACTGATATGATAACTAAAGAACAAGCTATAAACAAACATAATCACTACTTTACTCATGTAAGTTTTAAAAATTCAATGGGTAAAGTGAGATGCCGTAGAAACGGCAAAACCAAAACTTGGGTACGTTCACCTGAAAGATTCAGGATTCCTGTAAAATATGGAATATATGAATATTTTTATATTGATGAAACAAATGCTAAAGATTGGGAACTGTCATGAAATATCAAGGAATAGAAATTTGTAAACGTGAAGGGGAAGTAATCTCCTTTCTTCAAACAGGGTCAAATAATTTTTGGAATGCTTATTATAATTATCATTCTAGAAAGTTACGTGGTAATAGACCTACATTAACTATTTGTAGTTGGTTTAATTATACCATTAAAACTTTACATCAAAAGAAACTTTTTCTTAATGTCCATTTTGTACTAAAATTTGGCAGTTATAATTTTTCTTGGATTAATCCCGGAGTAAATGCTTCCAGAGCTAATTTTCAGGCATTAACTCTTCATGATACTCAAATGAAAATGAAAGCAGAAATTAAAAAAATAATATGAAAAACAAAGAAAAATTTATAGGATTCCGTGAAGATACGGAGGACTATTTCAAGTGGTGCACAGGAGTTGATCACCGGAAACCTGCTTTCAGTCCCTTCATTATCATTAAAAATGGTTGTGTTTATACCGAATGGTATTGGCGTAATTTACTTAATGGTGAATATGACTTTTTAACGGATGAAGATATAATTATGCAGGTTTGGCCGGGACACTGGAAATGTGATTGTTTTATTTTTACCATTGGTGAATTACGTGAATACGTTCGTAAAAACTTAATAAATTAAACCCATGACAGTTAAAGAATTGATTGACATTTTAAAACAAAGAATAACTAAATGTCAAAGACAAATCGCATTTTTTGAATCACAAGGAAACGGTGGTTCCTGTATTTCTTTAAATGGAAAAATTCAGGCATATAATGAAGTAATTAAAGATTTACAAACTTTAAATTTACACCCATGAAAACAAAAGTCAGTTTTTTGTATAGTAAAAAACACGATGAAGTATTTGCTTATTTTCCTGATGAATATTATAATAAGGAATTATATGGTTTTATGAAAACAGGGTATTCTCACATAGGACAACATTCCGGTTGTTGTCCTCGTTATGCTAAGGGTTGTCGGAAAGCTACACCTGAGCAATATGCCAGTTTAAAGCAAGAACTTGAAAGTATTGGTTATGAACTTAAAATAATTTAATCATGAAAATTCAACTTACAGATGTTTCAAATCGTTTTGGTGCGCCAATGGGTAGAAATAATCAAGAAGTTTCAGGTAAATGTTATCTTCAAAGATTACCTTTACTTTTGGGAGTATATGATCGTGGTGGTGCTTATTGGGGTTATCCTGCTAATCTTTGGGTTTGTCAAGATCAGGAAGGTCATCAATTTTTCGTTCGTTCAGGTAATCGACAACAGGCTAAATTTGCAATCATTCATTATAATAAAAATATTACTTTTTATAGATAATTTAAAACTTACTTATTATGAAAACAAAAATTGAAAAAATTTCCGTTAGAGATGAAATGATTCAGCATATTCACGCTATTAACAAGTGGTTAACACCTGCGTACTTGGAAAACATAGATACCAAACTACTTCTAAATGAAATTCTTCCTGCTTATCGAGAATATTTTATTGATAAACTTAAAAAAGAAACAAAGGTATGACTAAACGTGAACGAAAACAAATACCAGATTATAAACTTCTTTGTAAAATTGTTTGGTATTTTAAACGTAAATCTAGAGAATCTTGGGAAGATTTATTTCAGGAGGGTTATCTTGGTTACTTACGAGCCATTGAAACTCATAACCCCTCTAAAGGTGCTTTCAGCACTCATGCTTGGTATTGTATTCATTCTACTATTCAGGACTATATAAAATTGGAAGTCAGAAAAAATGGACATTTCCTACCTATACCAAACACTTTACAAGTCACTGAAACTACACATTCTTTAGCTTATGATATTGTGGACGAACAGGAACAGTATATTAGTTTCTTTGATAATCTACCCGTTGAATCTCAGATAATAGCTACTGAAGTTTTGCGTGACCCTGTACCCTATTTATTATCAACGAAAGAAGCGATTACAAGCCGTTTGACGGCTTTATTATCGGAAGATAAGGGTTTACCCCTAAATCGTATTTGCTTCGGTTTACGGGGCTTACAAATGGCTTGTAATAGTTAATTAACTCTTTAATCTATCTTTAAAAATGAAAACAAATGAATTGTCTTTTACAGAATTAATTTTACACCCAAAATTTGCTGAATTAGTCAGAGAGAATATTCATAGTATTAATCAACAAAGACAAAAAATACTAAATGCTGCAAAAAGAAATGGTGTACATGATCCAAAATTCAAAGCTACCCCATTTTCAACCCTACAATCACAAGGTATGTTCGATGACCCTACTCAGGTAGGTATTGAGTTCCTAAAGATTGAGAACAAAGAAAGCAAACTACCTTATCTACAAAGAGAATTTGTGCATGATTTTGTACAGAGTAATTTATTAAGAACAATAGTAGCATTACAAAAAGAAGAAAAGGAGGTAACTAATGGCAATGATATTAAAGACTGATGGTAGTTGGCAAACAGTAGAGCCTAAAAATCATAAAGATTTTAAACTTGAGGAACTAAATACTATTGTAGGTGGTTACATAGAGGTGGTTTATCTGAAAAATGAAATGATCCTTGTGATTAATGAAGAAGGTAAGATACATAGATTACCTATAAATCCAAGAGCTACTCAATATTATTGGGATGGGAAACCTAATGGGGATTATATTGTAGGTGATGTTTTATATTGTAAACAATCAGAAGTTAAATAATGGATATCCTACAACTCTATAATGACTACTCCATTGATTATAGAACAGAAAGACACAAACACACCCATCCCGGCTGGGTTCATACTGCTTGCCCCTTTTGTGAAGGTAATCCAGGACTACATTTGGGCTATAAGTTTGATGGAGATTTCTTTGTATGTTGGCGTTGTGGGGGGCATCACACCGTTCCTACTATTTCCCGTCTGATTGGTGAACGTGATTATAAGAAAGTAGAACAAATTATAAAACGATATGGATTACTACTTTCCCGACCTCTACCAATTATAGAACGACAATCTAAAATACATCAATTCCCATCAGGAGTAATGCCTATGGGGGAAAACCATCGAAAGTACCTACTTAAAAGAGGATTTGATCCTGATAAGATGGAAAGGGAATGGGGGATTCTTGGTACTGGACCAAGTTCCTTATTAGATGGAATAGATTATAAACACCGCTTAATGATTCCTTTTCATTGGGATTCACAGCAAGTATCGTTTGATAGTCGTGATATAACAGGGAAAAGCCCTAACAAATATATGGCTTGTCCAAAAGATCGGGAGTTAATCCCTCATAAAGAAATTTTGTATGGGAAACAAGAAGCGTGGGGGAAAACTGGTATATGTGTCGAAGGACCAACTGACGTCTGGCGGTTTGGGATCAATAGTTTTGCGACAAGCGGAATTAAATATACACCAAAGCAAGTTAGAGTTATGGCACGAACGTTTAAAAAGATATGGATTTGCTACGACTCAGGTGAATCCCAAGCTTTACAACAAGCAACCAACCTACGAGGAGATTTGCGTTTTCATGGGGTTGATGCTAAATTAGCTACTTGGACTGGTGGGGCTAATGATCCCGGTGATATGACTCAAGAACAAGCCAATTGGTTTGTAGATGATTTAATGAAATCTAAATAATAAAAGTTATGAAAAGTATATTTGACAATTCTGAATGGGAAGATAAATTAAAAGAATTAATGGAATTACATAAAATATTTGTAATTTCTGAAATGGAACCTGAAGTTGACCCTCAAGTTTCAGCACAAAAAAGTCGTTTCTTTAAATTCTGGTGCTGGTGTAAGTATGGACATTTACTCGATAGAAAAGGTATTTGTATGCGTTGTGGTAAAGTACTTAATATTGTAAAATTATGAGAACAGCTATTATTTTTGCAGGATTATTTATAGCAAATGCTATATATCCCAATCAACCTTCTTCTAATAAAGAAATAACAGCTTTTTTAGCTATTTTAATAATAATTATGATTATGATGGATTTATTTGAATTTTTAAAAAATATGTGTAAAAAATGAAACATTTATTTGTAATAGAAGGTAAAACTTATACTTTTACTGATGCCCTACAAGATATTCCTTGTCGATGTAAAGGGTGCGTGGCAGAATTTGATGCTATTTTATGTTCCAAATTACCAAATGATTGTTTAAGTAGGAAATTAATTTTTATACTACAAGATGAAATCCCAGCCGATTGATAAAACTACCCATATACAATATGGTAAGCTAATTCGTATAGTATTAGCATCATGCTATGATGATATTTACAAACGAGATGCTAAAGAAATAGTACCCGGTAGCATACATAGTATAGTTGATAGGCCAAACCGACAAAGCCGTAGAAATGGAGATATGGGGGTTTGGGTAGATGGATTGACTGAACCTGTGTTTGTACGGTTTTGGGGGTGGAAACCTTATGTAGAACCTGTACAAATGACAAGGGTTAAACCTGTACAAGAAATGACCCGAGTTAAAAAAAATTAAATAACCTGATTCTCAGCGATTTATAAAATTTATTAAAAATAAATTGGTTTGTATTTTTTAGTCTAAATTATTATATTTATCTTTACTTTCTGATTTTAAATCCTCTACAAAATGAAAAGTAACAATTTACAAAGTTCTTATATTTTTGCCCTTGGCAAAAGACTTCCCCAGCTTAATAGAGTAGAGGCTATTTTGTTGGGGTTTCTTTTGTTCAGGGGCATTTAATTTTTAATACTATTTTGTTATGGAAAGAATTAAAAGCAAAGAAAAAATACCTAAACATGGTGTTCGGCATAATGAAAATCCTAAAATTTCTTATAAAGCAAGAGGTATTTATTTATTTATACAAAATGCTCTTGATATGGAAATTAATATTTCTGATGCTCATTTACTATTTTTTAGTAGTGAAAAAGAAATAGATTCTATATGGGAAAATGGTTTAAATGAATTAATAGATAAAGGATACGTTCAATATTTCCCAAATAAAACATTAAACCCTTATTTTTTTAAAATATTAAAACCCTTAGAATCATGGATAATAGTAGAATAATTAATAAAAAACAGGAATGGGGTTTGCCCGGAATATACATTCCCGCAGAGGTATTATTTAATCCTGAATTAACAAATACTGAAAAAATACTTTTTGGATTTATTAAAATTTTATCTGCGTCAGAAGATGGTTGTTTTGCTTCTAATGCTTGGTTAGCTGAAAAATTAGAAGTTAAAAATCAAACAATAACAAATAGCGTAAGTAACCTTTTAAAACTTAAATACATTACAGTTATTACTCAAAAAAATAAATTTAATTTTGATGTTAGACATATTTTTGTAAATCCAAAATACCCTATGATTTATGATTCTATGATAAAAGAAAGGTACAAAAAACTAAACAAAGGGGTATTAAATAAATCGAATCCCCCTATTAAAACAATAATAGAGGCTAATAATAATATTAATACTATATATAATAAGACTAATATAATAGATTTAGATATAGCTACATCACCTATTTCTTCATTAATTAATAATCATGTAAACGGATATATTACCATAGACTTATTTGATAAATTTTGGCAAAGGTATCCTAAAAAAGTAAATAAAGGTACTGCCAAGTCAGCTTGGATTAAACTATGCAATAAAAAAGACAAACCATTATGGCGAGATATTAGATTAGCCTTATCAGAACATATAGATTCCGAACAATGGAAAGATCCCCAATATATAGCAAATCCCTCCTCTTGGTTAAACGGTTACAAATGGATGAATGATGCAAAGGGTATGAAAAGAGTTATAGATTTTGATAAACAAAAAGAAGAAATCCTACATAAACCTAAAAAGGATTACATGGGTCGAACATATACTTGGAACGAAGAGTATCAGGATTGGTTTAACAAAGACATGGTTCCTTATCAAACAGGTTCTTACTAACTTTTAAACAATGGAAGAAAGAAAAATAATTATTGGTATAATATCTAGCACAGAATATATCCAACAAATACAAACAATTTGGAATATACTTTTACTTGAATCGAGTTCCGCCCGAAAATTAGCTACATGGGTGATGGAATATTATACTCAATTTCAACATGCCCCCGGTAGGGACATTGAGGGGATTTTCTATCAAAAAGTAAAGGCCCATAAAATACCTAAGGATGAAGCCGAAGATATAGAGGAAATACTACAAAGTCTGAGTGATGAAGCAGAAGCAGAAATTAACGTAGATTACTTAGTAGATTTAACCATGAAATATTTTGATGAACGAAGTCTACATCAGTACAAAGATAATATAGAACAACTCCTTACCACGGGTAAACTGGAAGAGGCTAAAAAACTTGCATCAGAATATAAAGTAAATTTCTCAAATCCTAAAACAGACCTTAATCAATTTATATTATCAGTACTCGAAATACGAAAGCATAAACGAGATCAACCCCGATTGTTATTAAAGCCTTGGTTACGTGAGGGTCAAACTACAATTATTTATGCTAACTATGGTGTAGGTAAATCCTTATTAACTTTAACTGTAGCTTATATCCTGGGGTTAAAAGATTTTGAAACCGAAGAAGCAGAAATAGGTAAATGGCAAGTTAAACACCAAACTGGATGTTTATATGTAGATGGGGAGTTAGGGGAACAGGAGATGGAGGAGCGTATCTCTCAATTTGAATGGCTGGGTGTACAACAAAGTAAATATCGTATGCGAATACTATCTATACCAGAGTATCAAATAGCAACGGAAGATCAGTTTTATCTATCCAATCGAATTAATCAATTAAAAATAATACAATGGCTTAGGGAACACCCGAATTATAAACTGATTGTACTGGATTCTGCTTCCACTTTGTTTGGACTTGTGGAGGAGAATGATAACTCTGAATGGTCAAACAAGATAAACCCCTTCCTAAGAGATTTGAGAGCCTTAAATGTAGCTTGTTTAATGCTGCATCATGCTGGTAAAGAAAAGAGTAAGGGGTTACGAGGGGCTTCAGCTATGGGGGCTATGGCACATAATATTTTTAAATTATTTGATCATAATAGTAAGAATACTGAAGAGGGTGAAGCTTGGTTTACAATAACTACTGATAAGCAACGTAGCCGAGGATTTAGTTTCAAAATATTCTCCTTACGATATACTCAGGAAAATAATGATACCGAAACACATTGGGAAGTAACAGATAATCATAAATAAATTTAATTAGTATGACAGAATTAGAAAAATTACTAAAATGTGTAGAAGTCTTAAATACTCTTAGGACGGATGCAGAAATGGCTTTACAAGGGGAATGGGATAGATCAGATCAAGGTTTTGAAGATCAAATAGAACTTATAAATCAAACTTTAACGGAAATAACATAATCTACTTATTTAGACCAAATATAAATTACGTATTGAAGTAAAAATAAATCCCTTGAAACCCAAATACTAAAAAAATTATTCTTATAATAGATTAGTTTTTAGGATTTAGAAATAGATAATAAGAATTGATCAATTTAGTTTTGTTTTATTTTTTAATCATTAATCAAATTTTAAGTGTTATGGCAACAGACAAAGCGTTGAAAGCAGCCGCAAAAGAGCTGAATGAGTTGGGGATTACCCCACCAATTGATTTTAAACTCCCAGCAGACGAGTTAAAAAAGTTAATTAAAAAAGCAATCACATTGCTTGAACCTGATGATGACCTTTCTGATGAACTTCAGGAAATCATTGAAGAGTTGAAAGCACCAGTGAAAAAAGAAGTCCCCACTCCAGCTAAGAAAAAAGCTCCCGTTGTAGAGGAAGATGATACTCCGGAACCTGAGGAGGAAGTTGTAGACCCACCGAAGAAAAAGAAAGATCGTGTTGTAGTTGAAGAAGAGGATGATGACAATGTACCTGTTAAAAAAGGTAAAGCTGAAAAAGTAGCTCCTGTGGCTAAAGAAAAGAAACAACCTGCTATAAAAGGTATATCTGCTTCTTACGTTGTTCGTAAACTTGTTTGTGAAAATCCAAAAATTACAAATGAGCAAATTATGAAAAAGTTGGTAGCTCAAAAATTAACTATGGCTGATGTTTCAATTACGATGCGTAAAAATGAAATGTTAGCTGCAATAGAAATCCTTACTGAATTAGGTAAATTGTAGTGTATGAATCATAAATTTCCTTATAAATGGAAATTAACTGATCTTCCAGAAATTGGAGTTCCTTACCACGGTGCAAAAGTATTTTCATGCTTTGCCTGTGGTGGGGGTTCCACTTTAGGATATAAACTCGCAGGATATAATGTTATAGGATGTAATGAAATTGATCCTAAAATGATGCAAGTTTATAAAGAAAATCATAATCCTAAGTATTCATTTTTAGAACCAATACAAACATTTAAATTTCGTGAAGATTTACCTAAAGTATTTTACAGACTTGATATTTTAGATGGTTCACCACCATGTAGTAGTTTTTCTATGGTTGGTAATCGGGAAAAAGATTGGGGTAAAGAAAAAAAGTTTCGTGAAGGACAAGCTAAACAAGTTTTAGACACTTTATTTTTTGACTTTATTGATTTAGCTAAAAAATTACAACCTAAAGTCGTTATTGCAGAAAACGTTAAAGGTATTTTATTAGGTTCTGCTACAAAGTATAGAACAAATTATGTTGACAGGATTTATAAGGCTTTTGATAATGCAGGGTATTATTGTCAACATTGGTTATTAGATGCAAGTAAAATGGGTGTACCTCAACGTAGAGAACGAGTTTTCTTTATAACACTACGAAAAGACCTTGCTAAACCCTTTTTATATTCAAAAGATGTTTTTAATATACTTCCAAGATTAGATTTAAACTGGAAGGAAAAAGAAATATCATTTGCAAAATTTATTGATAATAAAGACAATACGATACAAAAGGAAACAGGAGCTACAAAATTATGGCAGATATGTAAACAAGGACATAATTTTTCAGAATACCATCCTAAAGGACATTATTATTCTTTTTATAAATTAAAATCTTCTGATATTGTTCCTACAATTACAGCTAATCCTGGTGATGGTGCTTGGCACCCTAATTATTGTAGGTTGTTAAATAGAAAAGAACTTTGTTGTGCTGGTACATTTCCACAAGATTATAACTTTCTAAATAATAAAGAACAGTACTTAATAGGGATGAGTGTACCACCTGTTATGATAGCTCAAATAGCTACAAAAATATATGAACAATGGTTAAGTAAATTAGATTAATATGTCCGGAAATAAAGAACAGTTTACAGTAGAAATGTTACAAAAGATTCTACAGGTACGTTGGCCTGAAATTATAGTTATAGGCAATCAACCTTATTTCGACAAAACTGTAATAATGAAACATGAAGGAGATGTTTATACTATATTACAAGTTTTTGAAAGTAACTATAAAGCCTTCCAAGCAATAGTAACAGAAGGTTGGGAACCAGAAAAACCTTTACCTGATCCTTTAGTAGCAAATTTCTTTGAACCTAAACCTATTAATGGTAGTACCAGACCATTGCTTTACAAACTTATTGAAATCTTAAAGTCTGCAGATGATTTGGGACAATATTTTGGAATACGTGTTGAAAGAGAATTAGAAATAGTAAGAGCATTATTTAATAAACAACCGAAATAAATATTTAAAATGAAAAAAGAGGAATTGTTGAAAGCACTCGAAATCGTAAAACCAGGTTTAGCATCGAAAGAAATAATAGAGCAAAGTACATCGTTTGCTTTTATGGAGAATCGTGTAGTGACCTACAACGATGAAATCAGTATCAGCCACCCAGTGGAGGATTTGGAAATCACCGGAGCAGTTCAGGCTACGGAATTATACCTAATCCTAAAGAAGCTAAAACAAGACGATATAAACGTCGAATTAACCGAGACGGAGGTACTATTAACCGCAGGGCGTGTGAGGGTCGGTTTAACGCTACAATCGGAAATAAAGCTACCTTTAGAAGAGGTCGGAACGATAGAAAAATGGAAAACCCTACCAGAGGACTTTCTTACGGCCATGCGTATGGCAATGTATAGTACTGGTACTGATAACTCGAAACCCGTCTTGACTTGTGTACACGTAAATCAAAAAGGTTTTATTGAAGGGTCGGACGGGTACAGGATTATGAGAACAACTCTATCTAAAAAACTGAACGTACCTACTTTCCTGATCCCAGCACATTCAGTAACTACGGTATTAAAACTTATTCCAATTAAAATGGCTATGGGTGAGGGTTGGGTGCATTTTCAAACTGAAGCCGGCACGGTACTATCTTGTCGTATTCTGGAGGATACTTTTCCTGAAACAACAGGTATTCTAAACATCGAGGATGGTAAGGAAATAACTTTCCCACGAACTATCAATGAAATCCTGGAACGTGCTTCAGTATTTAAAAAGGTTGAAGGTACTTCCATAAATGAGGATGTAGCCGTATGTCTGGAAAAAAACCGTATTAAAATAGCTTCACAATCAAATACGGGTTGGTTCAGCGAGGAAAGTAATGTAAAGTATGAAGGGGAACGATTAGAATTTAATATTATTCCCTCGTTGCTTAAAAACATACTTAGCACCGTGCTAACTTGTTCGTTTAACGGTAAGATACTAAAATTCGTGGGTGAGGGTTGGGAATTTATTACGGTAGTAAAAGGTACGAAATGACCGGATTTTTTAATAAACAAGAAACAGAATCCAAAACCCGTCCTGATGGGAAAATACTTTCCTGTATATCGTGCGGAGGGTATAAAAATTGTAAGTCACCGAAGATGAAACCACAAGGTAATTTCGGTAAACGGATTATGATTTTAGGATCGTCCCCTACGGAACAGGATGATAAGTATAACCTATATTTCCAAAGTAAAGCTGGTAAACTCCTGAAACGCACTTTCGAGAATCATGGTATAGATTTACTTAAAGATTGTTTATTAATAAATTCATGCCTTTGCCGTGTAACGGATGAAGATGCTGAAGACCGTGACCCTACGAATTATGAAATTGATTGTTGTCGTAAAACCGTTCTTAAAACCATAGAAACACATAAACCAAAGTTAATTTTCCTATTAGGACACTCTGCGGTTTATAGCCTTATAGGACACCGATGGAAACGTGATTTGGGAGGTATAGATAAGTGGAGAGGATGGCGGATACCCGATCAGGATTACAAGGCTTGGCTTTGTCCGATCTTCGAGCCTGATCAGGTCGAGCGTGCTAAGGGTGCTGAGGTGCAAAGTATTTGGGATTTAGATATTAAGGAAGCCTTACTTAAACTGAAAGAAAAGTTTCCATTGTATCAGGAACCACGGATAGAATACCTTACTGATGATTTATTACCTGTTTTAAATACTTATCGACAAGGTGAAATAGCATTTGATTTTGAGACGACTGGGCTTAAACCACACGCTGAAGGTCACAGGATTATTTGTGCTTCGGTTGCTACTTCCACGGATCATGTTTATTCCTTTATGATCCCCGAACGAAAAAGAGATGTTCAACCTTTTAAAGATTTACTTAGTAACGAACGGATAGGAAAGATTGCCCAAAATATGAAGTTTGAAGATACTTGGTCAATCGTCCGATTAGGTAATACAGAAGTTAAAAATTGGAAATGGGATACTATGCAGGCAACACATTTATTAGACAATCGTCCGGGGGTAACGGGTTTAAAGTTTCAGGTATACGTTCAGTTCGGTAAAGTAGATTACTCTTCTGATATAGAACCTTACCTGAAAGCCAAAGAAGAAAAGAATAGTAACTCCCTGAATCGGATAGATGAACTTTTAAAACTTCCCGGTGGTAAGGAAAAGTTACTGAAATACTGTGCATACGATTCTATATTTGAATACAGGCTTGCTAAATTACAACGAAGTGTTATTGAATTACCTTTTTAAACTAACTTATTATGTTCTCAGACGAAGAATGGTTTGATTATTATGATTCCACGAAAGATAAATTCATGTGGTTCATAGATATGTATTTCGACTGTGGGTGTCGGGATAAATTAGAAATCTATCGTGCCGAAAAGAATAAGACTAAAATGCTTAAAGTTTTAGATAAGATTTGGTTTGAGTTACCTGATAATACCTTTAATATTAAGGTAATGCCCCGTGGGTGGGCGGAATTTTTGAACTTAATTGAACAATAAAAACATAAAATTATGATTACAAAATTTGATTTACAGATGGAATTTCACAAGGAAACAGGTAATGTAGCTTCTCGTGATTTTCAATTAATTGGAACTTTAAAAGAAGCAGAATTTCACGAATGGTTAATCGAAAAACTTTTAGAACTCCGTAACGAGCAAGCAGAAAAGAAATGAAAATATACTTAGCAATTCCTTATAGCGGAATAGAAGAAGAAAGTTTTTTAGTGGCTAATAAAATAACAGCTCAATTAATGCAAAAAGGACATATTGTTTTCTCCCCCATTTCTCATAATCATTGTTTAGCAGTGAACCATAATTTACCAAAGGGCTGGGAATTTTGGAAAGAAGTTGATACTTGTTTTATAGAATGGTGTGATGAATTATACGTAGTTGAATTGTTAAAAGATGGTCAAAATAAAATCCTTAATAGTAAGGGGGTTACTGCTGAAATGATAATAGCAAATACTTTAGATAAACCAATTCATTTTATAAAAGAAACATTATGAAAATTATTAAGGCTTCTTATGAGATTTTAACAAGTTTAAACGCCCCCTTAGTTTTAGAAAAAATTGAACAAGCTGGTAGAACCTGTTACAAAAGTGAAGAAAAACAAACTTATGATTCTTCTCTAAAGTTTATTAAAATGTTAATTAATCGAGGACATGAAAGCGTATTAGAGCACCAATCCCTTTCTATTAAATTTATTTGTGACCGAGGAGTTTCCCATGAAATTGTCAGGCATAGATTATGCTCTTTTAGTCAGGAATCAACACGTTATTGTAATTATTCTAAAAGTAAATTTGGAGGTGAACTAACTTTTATTGATTTATCCCAGTATTTGACAGAAAGTCAAAGGGTTCAGTGGGAATTATCATTACAGTTTTCTGAAACAACTTATTTAGCATTAACACAAATGGGGTGTTCTGCTCAAATAGCACGTTCTGTTTTACCTAATTCATTAAAAACGGAAATAGTAGTTACAACAAATTTAAGAGAATGGCGGACTATTTTTAAACAAAGGACTTCGGAAGCAGCACACCCTCAAATGAGAGAATTAATGATTCCTTTACTTAAAGAATTAAAAAACACACTTCCAATTATATTTGACGATATAATTTGCTAATTCTATGAGAGAAAGAGTTTGGTATAAGTATAATCGCTGCCGGTTATCGAAAAAATTACCTGAGAGAAAAATCAGTGAATTGCCTACTCTGGAAGAATTAAAAGAAACAGAATGGGTTCCAGAATTTGATATGTTGGCTAAAAATAAAATGATTCAAGCAGCTTTTCGTTATGGTTTACTTCGTTTTAATAATAACTACGATTTTATTGCTTCTTTAAGAAATAAATTGGATTTATATGAAAAAACACATAATTTGGAATTATTAGTGGATATTAGAAATTATGCTATGCTTGAATTTAAAAAACCAAAATATGCTGATGCTTTTTATCTAAACGAAGATGATACAGAACACGCTGTTTTAAAATCACAAATATGAACATTCATCCTAACACGGAAGATGCTTACCTATTGCTACATCAAGGAATTTTGTCGCTGGCCAGAGCTGAGAGACAGGGTATCCGAATAGATATGGACTATGTTAATCGGAAGAAACAACAGATAGCTAATAAAATAGAACATCTCGAAGATGAGTTCCGGGAAACTCAGTTTTTTAAGGATTGGCAGAAATCCACGAAAACCAAAGTAAACATTAACAGTGGTGATCAGTTAGGGAAATTCTTATATGGTGTTAAAGGGATTACAGTAGGAAAGGCAACGACTTCGGGGAAAGGTAGTACGGATGAGGAAGCACTAAAACAACTAAATATACCTGAACTCGATTACCTGATCAGGATTAGTAAACAGAAAAAATTAGGGGATTATCTCGAAGGGTTTGCACGGGAACAGGTAGATGGTGTTATACACCCGTTCTTTAATCTACATCTCGTAACTACTTACAGGTCAAGTAGTTCTGAGCCAAACTTCCAAAATATCCCCAAAAGGGATGAGGAAGCTATGAAAACTTGCCGTAAAGCACTGTTTGCACGTCCGGGACACCAGTTAGTAGAATTTGATTTTTCCGGAGCAGAAGTAAGGGTTTCTTGCTGTTATAATAAGGATGAAAATCTCTTAAAGTATATCAAAGACCCTACTACGGATATGCACGGTGATTTAGCTACTCAATTATTTATGGTAGAAGATTTTAATAAAAAGATACCAGAGCATTATACTTTACGACAAGCTGCTAAAAATGGTTTCGTATTCCCTGAGTTTTATGGTTCATATTGGAAAAATTGTGCTTCTAATCTGGTTTGTGATTGGGGTAGGTTATCTCCTACCGATAAATGGAAACGTGGACAAGGGATTCCGATGCCTAACGGTAAATTCCTATCGGATCATTTAATCAGTAAAGGGATTACAGAATTAGGATCGGTAAACGGTGGGGGTAAATCAGGACAATACGTTACTGGTTTTATGCGGCACGTTAAAACTATTGAGGATGATTTCTGGAAAAATCGTTTTCCTCAGTATGCACAATGGAAAGAAGATTGGTACGCTGAATATCAACGAAAAGGGTATGTAGATATGCATACAGGTTTTCGATGTGCAGGAATAATGCGGAAAACAGACGTTACTAATTATCCTGTTCAGGGAGCAGCTTTCCATTGCTTACTTTGGTCACTAATACAATTAGACCGATGGCTTAGAGAAAAGAATATGGATTCACGGATTATTGGTCAAATACATGATAGTATTGTAGTAGATATGAACCCTGATGAATTAGAGGAAGTTTCTGCACAAGTACAGAAGATTATAACAAAGGATTTACCTGAACATTGGAAATGGATAAATGTACCTATTGAAATGGATATGGAAAAATATGCCATAAATGGTAGTTGGGCTGATAAAATAAAATAACTAAATTCTAAAGTATGGAAAAACCGCTACAAAAGAAAAAATTAAAACCAGAAAGAGAAACAAAAGACATTTTTATCAACGGATTTATTTATACACTGGTTAAAGGTAGGACAGATTCTTGCTATGGTGTTAGTCCACCATGTTACATGGGACAACAAGGTTGGGCATTGCAAGGGGTTATGAGATGTAAGAGAAAATGTTTAACAAGAATAAAACGAACAAAATGAGTGATGATGTAGCAATTTTAGAAGAAAGAATTAAACTTACAAATATAAGAGTAGCTGAAGACCGTTGTTCTACAATAGAACTCATAATACTTAATAATCAATTAGTAATTATGCAAGCACTACAAACTTTAATAATAAGATCATGAGTAAACCATCTTTCGGAGTAGATTTAGCACGATTACAAGAACATTGTAAGTTATTAATTAATCAACCACTAACAGAATTTCAGGAAAAGCATAATATAACTATAACTTCGATTGATATAGATTTTATTGACCTTAGTTCTAGAGTTGAGCAAATAAGACAAATTAGAAACTTTAAAATAACCATTATACCAAAATGAGTTTATACCTTAAATACCGACCCGATTCTTTAGATTCTATAAAAGGAAATGAAAGTATTATAGCTACTTTAGACAAAATGCTTTCTAATCCTGAAACCTGTCCTCATGTATTTATGTTACATGGTTCAAGTGGTTGTGGTAAAACTACCATTGGACGTATTATAGCAGACCGTTTGGGGTGCAAAGGTTCTGATTTCCGTGAAGTAAATTCAGCAGATTTCCGTGGTATTGATACAGTACGAGATATAATTAAAAACAGTCAATATAAACCATTGGAAGGGGAATGTAGAGTTTGGCTTATAGATGAAATTCATAAAAGTACAAACGATGCACAAAATGCTCTATTAAAAATTCTTGAAGATACCCCAAAGCACGTTTACTTTATCCTTTGTACTACCGACCCACAAAAGGTTATAGCTGCTATTCGTGGTAGGTGTATAGAGTTACAGGTAAAACCCCTTACAGATACCCAAATGAAGGGTTTGCTTCGATCAATAGTTCGAGGAGAAGGGGAATACCTATCTACGGAAATATACGACCAAATCATTCAGGATTCACAGGGACACCCACGTAATGCTATTCAGATTTTAGAACAAGTGCTAAACGTAGATGAAGAAAAGCGTTTAGAAGTAGCACGACAGACAGCAGCGATGCAAAGTCAAGCTATTGAACTATGTAGGGTACTACTAAAGAAATCATCTTGGAAGGAGGTAGCTATAATTCTAACAGCTTTAAAAGATCAAGAACCTGAGGATATTCGCCGAGTGGTAATGGGGTACTGTCAAGCTATTCTACTGAAAGGAGCTGATAACGAACGAGCCGGTATGGTATTGGAACAATTTATGGAACCAACGTATAATTCAGGCTGGCCACAAATTACTTTGAATTGTTTTTTAATAATTAAAAACTAAAAATATAATCGGGGACACCGTTCTTATCCATGATAAATCTATCCACACTAGAAATCATTTTTAAAAAAAGTTCCCGATTTTTTTAAACCTTTAAAACTAAAAATATGGCATTAAATTATGAACAGGACATTGAAATTGATGGTGAAGCCCTTGACCAAGAATGGTTAGCACAACCCTCCTTTTGCCTAAAGTATGGTAGGCATTCGGCTAAAATGAAAAAACGTCTGGAGGAAGCGAAGCAGAATTTAGATATTGCTAAAGCTGAAGCTGATAAAAGTATAAGAAGTAATCCTGAAAAATATGGTATTGAGAAAGTGACAGAAACCGTAGTAGCCAATGCTATTCTAAAAGAGGATGGTTATCAGGAGGCTTATACAGCTTATCTAAATTCTAAGTATGAAGCAGAAATGGCACAAGCTGCCGTAAATGCTTTTGAGCATCGTAAATCAGCACTGGAAAATCTTGTACGGCTTTATGGGCAGCAGTACTTCTCTGGACCAACAGTTCCTTATCAGATTAATCGTGACTGGGAAAAGCGAGAACAAGAAAAGAAAGTGGATGAAAAAGTAAGCAAAGGTTTTAGTGAATTACAACGTACACGTAAAATGAAAGAAGAATGAAGGAGTATATAATAATGATTTTAATAGGATGTTCTATCCCTATTTTACTATACATTCTATCACGTATCGTTATGATGGCATGGTTGGACGAAATCGAAAGATTTATTAACAAAGCAGTGAATAAGTATTTATCTAAAAATCAAAATCAAAATGGCAAAGAAAACATCGAAGAGTAGTTTTAGGGGAAAAGTATCACAAGCGGTTAAAACCGACAAAGCTAAAGCATCCAGTTATGGGTATTTAAAATTACCAAATGGTGTATCAGTATTTTCTCCCGAAGTAAGTGCAGATAAAGGTAAAAACTACCTTTTAGATTTTGCACCGTATTTAGTTACAAGTAATAATCATCCTGAGAAAGATGAAAAAGCCGGAATAGCCATTAAGGATAGTTACTGGTGGCGATTCCCATTTAAAGTGCATCGTAACGTAGGTGCAGGTACTGGGGATACGGTGGTTTGTTTAGCAACTTTTGGTAAGAAATGTCCTATTTGTGAGGAAAGAGCTAAACGAGCAAAAGCTGGTGCGGATAAAGATGAATTAAAATCTATGAGTGCCAGTGATCGTTATCTTTACATTGTAAATCCTTTGGATAGTCCGAAGCATGATGCCGGAAAATGGCATATTTTTGATGTATCAAAAGCTATGTTTCAAAAGCTATTGAACGATGAAATTGAAGAAGAATCAGTATCAGAAGTCTTTATGGATTTGGAAGAAGGTGAAACACTGAAAGTGCGTTTTACAGGAAAAGTTATTGGTAATAGTAAACCATTTGCAGAAGCTACTAAAATTATATCTGTTGAAAGGGATAAACCTTACAAACTTTCCGTAGCTGATGAAACCCCTCGATTGGATGAAATCCTAAACGTACTTACTTATGAGCAAATGGAGCATAAATTCTTTGAAATTGAAGAAGAAGAAGAAGTAGATGATATTGATGAGGATGAAAAACCAGTACGTAAAAAAGTACAAAAGGTAGAGGAGGATAATGATGATCCCGCTCCTGTAAGGAAAAAGAAAGTTGCTCCGGTAGATGATGATGAGGATGAAGCTGATAATATTACTTGGGATACTATCAAAATGATGTCAGCTAAAGAATTAAAGAAATTCATTGTTTTAAAAGAAATCGAACTTGACCCTGATGATTACATTGGGTTTACTAAAAGTTTACAAATTGATGTCGCTTACTCATTAGGTGTAACAGGTATGTCTAAATCTATAATTAAAATAGCTACTATTCCTTTTGAAACTCGTTGCTTAACTTGTGAAGGTTCTGGTAAAGATTCTGAGGGCGGTGTTTGTGAGGATTGTATGGGTACAGGTGTTAAACCAGCTAAGAAAAGTAAAAAAGTTGCTCCGGTAGATGATGATGATGATGATGAAAAACCTGTAAAAAAATCAACTAAAGTTCCAGCTAAAAAAGCTACGGCTGATGATAAGTGTCCTTCCGATCATATATTTGGGAAAGATGTTGATAAGTTTGATGAATGTGATTCTTGTGATCTTTGGGATGAATGTAATACCCTAAAGAAAAAGAATAGTAAAAAGTAGTTTTAAATAAATCAAAAATGGGTATGGGTATAGAAATATTCCCTACCTATTTTTAAAATCTTAACTATGGAACGAATAAAACCAGAAGAATCTTTAAGTGCCCAAATGGTACGTAAATCTTTAAAACCAACGATAAGTGAAAAGAAAGAATACGATGGAGACTTCGGTACAATTATTAGCACTGGAAGTACACTGCTTGACCTTGCCATTAGTGGAGGAAGAGTGCGTGGCGGGGGTTTACCTGGAGGAATACTCGTCGAAGCTTTCGGACCAAGTGGTAGTGGAAAAACCGTCTTATTATCAGAAATCGCAGGTGCTGTGCAAAGACAAGGGGGGGAAATTATGTTTGCCGATCCAGAAGCCCGATTGAATAAACAATTTGCCAGTATGTTTGGTTTGGATTTAAGTGATTCTGAATATTCCCGTCCTGATACTGTTACTGATCTATTCACAACTATTAGTGCATGGGAGCCAAAATCTTTTAAAAAGAAACTTATTAACGGTATTTTTGCAGATTCTCTTGCAGCCCTTTCTACTAAAATGGAAATGGATAACAAGGATGGTGATAAAATGGGTATGCGTAGAGCAAAGGAATTTAGTGAGGAACTTAGGAAATCTGCACGTACTTTAGTAAAAAATAACTACTTGATGGTTTGTAGTAATCAGGTAAGGGTAAATATGGATGCTGGTCCTTACGGTCAAAAGTATATTACTCCCGGTGGTGAGGCCATAGGTTTTTATAGCAGCCTACGATTACGCTTTACAAAACCCGAAAAGATTTGGGATAAGCAAAAGGTAGTCGGTAAAGAAGTAAAGCGTTGTATAGGCGTAGAAGTGTTAATTGATGTATTTAAATCGAGTATCTGGAAACCTTACCGTAGTGCCCCTGTATCAATAATTTTTGATTATGGTATAGATTCTATTCGAGATGAACTACAATATATTAAAGATTTTACCAAAAATACAACTTATACTTGTAGAGGAGTTGAATTGAGTAATTCGTTAGATAAAGCTATTTCTATGATTGAAGAAAAACAATGGGATGGTTATTTAAAAAACGAAGTTATTGATCTTTGGGAAGAAATAGAAAGTAAATTTACAAAAGAAAGAGATAGGAAAAAGAGAAAATGAATAAATCTACATTAATCCTATCAGGGGTATATTTAATTCAAAACATTATTACTAATAAAGTTTATGTTGGTAGTTCTATAAATATAGAAAAACGATTAAAAGTTCATTTAAAAGCATTACAAAAAAGAAACCATCTTAATCCATATTTACAACGAGCTTGGAATAAATACGGTGAAGATAATTTTCAATTTAAGGTTTTACTTTATTGTGAAGAAAAAAATCGTTTATTACAAGAACAACTGATGATAGATTCTTATAGAGAAACTCATGGGTTATACAATATCTACCCTTATGCGGGTTCTCCATTAGGTTCCCATCATTCCGAGGAAACAAAACGAAAACAATCTAAAAAGAAAAAAGAGTTTTGGGACAATAATGAACACCCTATTGGTATATTAAATTCCTTTTATGGCAAAGTTCACTCAGAAGAAACAAAAAAGAAAATAAGTATTAAAAACAAAGATAAATTAAAAGGGAATACTCATGCTTTAGGGAATAAATTTTTTCATACGCAAGAACAATTAGATAAAATACATAATTATTGGAATAAAGAAAATAGGTTACTACATGCAGAAAAAATCAAAGGTAGGATTCCTTGGAATAAAGGTTTAACTTATACTGTTTCAAATCTTCAAAAAGAAAGGTTTCCTCATACAGTAGAAACTAAATTAAAAATGTCTGAAAATCGCAAACTCTTTTTACAAAATCCTGAAAATAAATTAAAATTTATAGAAAATGTTAAAAAGGGTTGGGTTAATAGAAAACTAAATCGAATGAAAAAGATAAAACCGATTTATATAGAAATGTATCGAGTTAAGACTATTAAAAGAAAAGCAAAAGTATATTTTTAAAACCTAAGCGATGAGACTAAATATTTTTCAATGGTTATGGGTTGAGTTTTTATATCTTTTATACAAACTAAATAAATTATTCAAATGAAACTAACTTATTTGCTTTATGGTGGTTTTCAATTGGTGTTAATTTTGTGCAAATTATTTGGTATAATGCCAAATAATTCTTGGTGGATAGTTTTAATCCCCGTTATATTGGTTTTATTATTTTGTGTACTTATAATGCTTTCTTTATTTATTTATTCTTGTATATCCGTTTTTACAGATATTAAACGATGGGAGGAGGAGGAAAAGCTATGAAAACATTTTTACTTTTTATTTCTTTGACTTTTCTTATGGTTTTTGGAACTGTGTCTTTTTTAAAAAACAATCAAAAACCAACACACCCTTACACTGTCTATATTATTCAAGGAAATACTTATATGTCCTATACTTCTGAAATACAAATAGACTCCTTTAAATGGGTGTTAAATGGACAGTTTACAAAGGTTGCTACGGTATACAAGAATGGACAAAATATGGTATTGAAAGCAGATATGATTTATTTCAAGAAAAATAAATGAAACGAGTACTGGTGGAGCGTGACAATGGTGAAATAGTACCTTTATCAGAATTAACGGCAGAAGAGCGTATGGAATTTATGATCCTAATGAATCAAATACTGTTTAATTATTCTATACTACAAATGTTAAAACGAAATGATGGAAAGAATTAAAAATACGGTAATTTGGAAAGAGGATATGGTTTATTCTAAACAAGTAGTCCCTACTAAACAAATTACTATCCTTGCTAATGATCCTAGTATTTGTGCTTGGGGGTATTCCGTGCTTAATCAGGATGGTAAGATACTTGAAACTGGTTGTATTAAAACTGAATCAGGTGGTAAGAAACTCAGAGTTAGGAAAGGTGATGACACTATTCGCAGAATACGGGAAATCAATGAACGGTTATTAAGTCAGGTTAAAAAACATAATATCGAGTACATCGTTTCAGAATTACCACATGGTAGTCAATCTGCTTCGGCAGCCGTTATGATCGGTATTTGTATGGGTATTTTAGAAACTATTTCTAATGCTTTGGAGATTGGGATTGAGTGGTATAGCGAAAACGATTCTAAACGCCATTCATTAAATAAATCTACTGGGGAAAAATTAGAAATGGTACAAAAAATGAAAATAATATATCCAAATTGGAAACCTACAGGAACCAAATATATAGACGAAGCGGTAGCGGATAGTCTTAGTATTCATCATTTGGCTATGAAAGAAAGTCCAGCATTAAAACTATTTAAAATGAAGTAATTATGGAACTCAAATATGTTGTATTTTGGATAAATCAAGAACGTAAAATTTATGGTGATGATAGTTATTATGTTTTAGGTGAATGGATGGCTTCTTGTAATACTAATGAAGAAGCTATTGCTTATATTGAAAAACTAAATTTAAGAAGTCATCAATGTTGCACCATTCTTCCTATTTATAGTTGTAAGCATGAACGCTGATTACATTTGTCCTCGTTTACGGAAAATCATAGAAGTTATGTATCTCTATCCTACAAATAATGCTAAAAGAGAAACGAAGCAATATGAAGGTTCTTACGCTCGTGAAACGGAAAATGGTATGTACACTTTTGGTACACGGAAACCTTTAACACGAAATACAGTTACCAAAGCGATCGCTATATTTTTAATTACTACTAAAATACCAGAATTATGAGCACAAATGATTATGTAGAAAATCAAACAAAACTTATTTCCGCTTGTATGGTAAATACAGAGTCTTTATTTACTTTATTAAAACCTATTATAGAAGAACGAAAACAAGTAGCTGATGCTATTATTAATGGTGATCGTGTTTTTATAAGTGATGAAATAAAAAAGAGTTTACAAAATAATTTTGAATATCTTAATTTTCTCATTAAACAATTATTAGGAATATGATACAATCACTAAAAATTAGGAACTTCCAAAGCCATAAAAAGACTGATTTACAATTTGTTGATGGAGTTAACGTAATAATTGGTAGTAGTGATTCGGGTAAATCTACTATAATACGGGCACTTCGTTGGGTAGTGTGGAATAAACCTTCTGGTAATGCTTTTCGTAGCACTTGGGGTGGGGAAACTTCCGTAAAAATAGAAATGGATTCCCACCACATTACACGTATTAAAGATAAAGCAGAGGAATATATTTTATCGGATAGTACAGATAGTTTATCTTTCAAGGCTTTTGGTAAAGAGGGAGTACCAGTGGAAATCTCAAATACCCTGAACTTATCAGAAATCAACCTACAAGCACAGCATGACAGTCCCTTCCTTATTTCAGCTACTCCCGGTGAGGTAGCCACACATTTTAATAAGGTAGCGCGGTTGGATAAAATAGATCAGGCTACGGCTAATGTAAATAAATGGGTACGAGAACTTACGGCAGATATTAAGTACAAAGATGCTGAGGTAAAACGTCTGGAGGAGCAAAAGGAAACATTCCGGTATCTACAAAAAATGGAAATTGAGATAGAAGTATTGGAAGAAATGCAGAATCAGGTTAAAAGTAAAGGAAAGAAAGTAAATGATTTAAGTGTATTATTTAATAGTTGGCTTAATGTTAGTATGGAAAAAAATGAAAAAGCAGCTATACTTGTATTGGAAATGCCTTTAAACAATATTTTATCTTTATATGAACAAAAAAGATTACGTTTTGAAGAATCAGAAAGATTGCGAATATTCTTAATTGGATTTGATCAGATTAATGAAGGTTTAGAGGAATATGGGAAACTTTTAGAGATTGAAACCCCCCTTAATAATATCTTAGGTTTAATAGAGAAGAAAAAAGCCTTATTCCTTCGATTACAAGGGCTAAAACAAGCCGTTTCTACCTTAAACGATATATCTACTAATCTAAAAGAGATGATTGAAAACAAACGCTTATTAGAGATTGCATTTAAAAAAGAAATGCCTCTTATTTGTCCATTATGTGAATCTTATGTACAACCTATAAAAAATAAATAATAATGGCTAAAGGAGAATTAAATTTTGAAGTAAATATTGATACTTCTGAATTAAATAAGGCATTAAAAAATACTAAAGTAACTATTAAAAAAATTACCACAAAAATAAGTTGGTGGCAAAGAATATTTAAAAAATTTAGAACCTTGCTCTTTATTAAGAATTAATCCCAAAAAGATGATATGGAAAGGACTAAAAAAATATTCAAACAAGCTTCTGCTATACTTACGGGTGACTGGCACTTACGTGAAGATACTCCTACTTGCCGCACTGATGATTTTCAGGCTGTTCAATGGAAAAAAGTCCAATTTATTTCCTATTTACAAAAGAACCATGATTGTCCAGTGCTACATTCCGGTGATCTATTTAACCATTGGAAACCTTCCCCATGGTTACTTTCTATGGCTATGCAGTATTTACCAAATAGATTTTTTACTATTTTTGGGAATCATGATTTACCACAACATAGTCTTGAGTTAGCAAATAAGTGTGGTATTTACGCTTTAGAAAAAGCAAATAAATTGGATATTTATGATGGTTGTCATTGGGGGCAAATCCCTTCTAAAAATTCTTGGTGGTATCAAGATAGAGATATACTTGTTTGGCACGTGATGAACTACCAAGGTAAAGAACCTTGGCCGGGATGTACGGATATGAAAGCCGGGGGAATACTAAGGAAATACAAGGATTATGACCTAATACTTACAGGACATAACCATATTCCGTTTGTAGAAGAATATCAAGGGAGAGTACTTGTAAATCCCGGTTGTATTACTCGACAGTCAGCAGATCAAGTAGATTTTCGTCCACGGGTTTACCTGTGGTTTGCAGATACTAATACCGTAGAACTTGTTTACCTGCCTATTGAGGAAGATGTTGTTACCCGTGACCATTTAGATGGTAAAGCAGAACGTGATAATAAGATTGATGCTTTTATTAGCAGACTAAACGATGATTTTGTAGGGACTCTTTCTTTCGAGGAAAATTTGGAAACGTTTAAGAAAGAAAACCAAATACGTGAGAAAACAATGGAAATTATTTACAAAGCACTTGAAGTATGAAAATATTAACACAAAATGTATCATGCAAAGAATTTTTTATAGTTTGGTATTGGTTGTTATTCCATCCTAAAAAAGTTAAAAAATTAGAACAAGAATTAAAAAATGGGAAATTAATAAAATTTGCAATTATAGATACTTTAGAAAAAATATCATGAAAACAGAACGTGAATTACTCAAATTAAAACAACAAGTGGATGAAGCAAAATCATCCGTATCAGAGCTCAACGGTCAATTAACAGCCATGACTAAACAGTTAAAAAAAGACTGGGGTTGTAAAACTGTAGAAGAAGCCGAAAAGAAACTCAAAACTATGAAAAAAGAGATTGAAACTTTGGAAACACAAATCGAGGAAGGTGTTGAGAAACTTGAAGAACAATATGAGATATGAAAAAAGTAAGGTTTGATTTTCAATTTCAATTTGGTTTTTTAGTTACTATTACTAACTGGTATAAGGGATGTCGTGATATTGTAATATCAATTCCCTTTTGTGATATTTCAATAAAACAAATACAAAAGAAATATAGATGAAAACTCTACCACAACTCCGTCAAATCCTTGAGCAACGTAAAGGACAACAAATACAAGTAGAACAAACTCTGGAAACTACTACCACGGAATTAAAGCAATTACAACGATCCTTACACCGCCACGAGGAAGCCAAAGAAATTATACGGGCTGTCGGACTTAAAACTCAAGAGCAACTACAGTTCTCTATCGGGGATATTACTACACTAGCATTGGAAGCCGTGTTTAATGATCCTTATGAACTGAAAGTAGAATTTGTACAGCGTAGAAATCGTACCGAATGTGATTTATTGTTTGTACGTGATGGTATGGTGGTTGACCCACTGTCTGCAAGTGGTGGGGGTACGATAGATGTAGCTGCTTTTGCTTTACGAATAGCTTCTTGGAGTATGAGTAATCCCCGGACAAGGAATACTATAATTCTGGATGAACCTTTGCGATTCTTATCAGCGGATTGTCAAGAAAGGGCTTCTGCTATGATTAAAGAATTAAGCCAACGGTTAGGGTTACAATTTATTATAGTAACGCATAATGATATTTTAACATCTTATGCTGATAAGGTATTTGAAACAAGGATTAGGAAAGGTGTTACCAAGGTAATAGTAAATAATTAAGACAATATTTTATAACTTTGGGAAATAATAAATTTATTATGAGAAATATTCAAGAATGGTTATTTGATGGGCACGGCCAAATATTGCTTGGTGCAATATTATTTGCTTGTGGTTTAATTATATTAGTTGTAGGGATAATATTCACATTGAGGGGATTAGGAGTCATTAATTCTACATAACGTCCTACAGGTTGCCGCAGGTTGGGATTTGAAACACCTGTTGCGATGATAAAAGACGTTGCTACCTTAGGCGGTGAACTAACAGATAAAAGAGGCACTTATACTGGTCGAAAACTGGAAGAATTAAGTGATGACTATGATAATATGAAAAATAAATTAACAGAATAAACCATGACAGCAAAAGAATTAATAAAAGAATTAAAAAAATTGCCCCCTAATACGATAGTGGCTGTGAGGGATCACGATCAGGATGAAACTGAATTAAATTGTTTTATAAACCGTGTAACTATTACGGATTTTGAGGGCCTTCAGCCTAATATGTGGAACTTAAATTGTGAAGTAATTGTTTTATCGTCTTAAAATAGAATTTAAACAAATTGAGAAATGAAAGAAAAAATCGAACAATTAATATCTGAAAAGGAAAAAGAGTTAATCAGGTTAGAAAAACTGAATAAAAACTTATTGAGTAGATTAAATTCCTTCAGTAATAAAATGCTATATATGGAAAATCAACAATTCATTTCAGAACTTAAAGAACTTTTAAAAGAAGAAAATCTATGAAAACAAAACTTTGTAATTGGCTTTGGTTATTATTTGTTGGAGCACTGATTTTTGGAGTCTTTAAATTAGTTGTATTTGTAATAAAAAATGAACCATAAAAAAAGAGGCTAACCACAATAGCCAGCCCCTCAACAAAGCAAAACCGGGGTTTATATCTTTGGTTGAAATATTACTTTCATATCTCCAACCGTGGTAACAAGAGATTTCCCGCTTTCGAATACTTCTTTGATGCTATTTTGCTGAATAGTTCCATCTTCTTTAACCGTATTACTTACGTCGTTAAGAAAATGCTCGGCCGTACCAAGGGCCATTTCTCCCAAATGACAAACCACTGCCCCTTTGGCAGCATATTTTTTAATTATCTGCGTCCACCCATGTTTCGCTCCGATCCCTCCCAGAAAGACTACTAACATTTCAAGGGCGTTGGTTTGAACCCATTCCTTTATCTTTGCGAAGAATCCCAATGTCTGAACTTGGTCTTGTGCTACTACCATTATAGGTAATATCAACAGGCTTAGAACGAAAATCAATTTTAAATTTTTCATCTTTGAGTTTTTTAATGAATTTGAAAACTTGAACGATATTTATCTGAGGTATTTTCATCCGTTCATAATATCAGGATGGTGATATTCAATCAAAGTAGCTATTTTTGCATCCGGTTCAGGTAGGCCGGAATAAGCAGCAATAATCTTTGCGGAAGATTGTGTTTTTAGGCCGTCTCTTTCATCTTTCGACAATAGTTTGAACTCTTCTGCAATTGCTTTTAATTTCTCGTTTGTATCCTCGATTCCTGCGATGCTTTCCCATTTTCGCAAACCTAAAAGAATACCAGGCAAAACTTTGCGGAGGAATAATTTAATACTGTCGTCAATGGTACCAGGGATAACCCCCGTTAAAAAGTCCGCATCAGGACTATCAATAAATGTTTTTATCCTATTGACTACCTGAACTGCAATAGGAATGATTACTTTTGCTTTCCTGTTTGCTGTGGTGTACGCTTTTACTATCCACGCTTTAAATCTCAAAAAAAGTGCTCTCATAATTGTAGTTATTAAATGTTCGATAATTGAAAATGCATCCCATCCATTCTACTAAATCTCCCTCCCCAATCAAACCCGTTATCTGTCCAGCAGGAAACGAAACCTTCCGATAATTTTGGTATCTGCCCTAATTGGTTTTCAAAGGCATTAACATCACAAGCAATGGCCCAACTATGTAAACTCATAGATTTAGAACCTTTTATTTTACGTATATTAAAACAACCATCCCATGTTTTAATTTCTTCAACAAACCCGGTATCTATTAGGCTTCTAAATACTTTACTTAATGGCAGAATCAAATCTTTATTACAATATATTCTTTTAGGAATCATCCCGATTTCTAATTCGGTAGGAACATCCCAGAGTGTTAACCATTTATTATTTGGTGTTGATTCACCATATTTTTTAAGACAGTCTTTTGAGAAGATCATTTTGTCACCTCCGTTTTTAATTCTGTATCAATTTCTTCAAACAAATCATCGTTTTGATTTATCTGTTCGATTCTATCTTGTATATCCTTAACCATATTCATTTTTTCTCACCCCCTCCCCTTGTTGTTCCATATTTAAATCCCAGCATTCCGGCCATATGGTCGTTGATTTCTTCGATGACATTGGTTATCTTGTCGCCGTTTTGATTTAGTGTTAAAAAAAGAGGTTTCATTATTCTGTGCTCATCAGCTTCGATTTGATAATAGGTTAATTTCTGAACGTAATCCCTTTCCACTGTTTCTTTATCGGCTTTCTTTGTGACCTCATTGAAATTAAAACCGATAACAGAACACATACCAGCAATGATGATTACTAACACACTATTTGACACTTTATCAAAAAACCCTTCTTTTTTCGTTGTAGTCTTTTCGATATGTTGAATCATTCCAGATAATAATTCAATCAATTCATTCTGTTTAGATTTAACCATCTTGTTTCGTTTTAGGATACCCCGGATCACTTGGGATAGTTATAGCTATTATTTTACAGCCGTTTTTTGAGCCTATTATGTGATTTACATTTGGTGGGACAATAATAACCCCTCTGCCTTGTACTGTTAGTGTCCTTACTTCACCGTTAGCAAATTCCATCGTATTGGTTAGGTCACCTTCGTAAACTATATGAATCTCTTCGACATTCTCATGAGCGTGTGGTTCCATTTGAGAGTCAGCAGAGAAATAGGCATTTTGTACAGAAATACCATCCTCATTGAAAATTGCCTCCCCTGAACAGTTACCTGAGTTCATTTTATACTCAGATAACTCATTATCTATAAAAGCAATTGAACATAATTGTTTTATGTTTTCTAACATTTCTTTTAATCTGGCCAAGTTGGCCACTGGATCAAATTTGTTTCCGCTCATCTCGTAATTGATTTAGTAGTTGATATTCCGGTTGTTTGTGTTATACCAATAGCCGTAGGTACTATTATTGGCAATGCTGCTATACGTGCGGCTTCTATTTCTTGAAGGTTATGGATTCTTTCAGCTTCCGCTTGTAAGACCTTTTCATATTGCAATTTCAACAAAGAATCAACTATAATTTTTTGTCGCATTTCTGCATAGACTTTATTTTCTATTATCTTTTGCTCCTTATTTACTGCTCGTCTATCCTTTCTTATTTGATATTCCTTTTTCCCTTCTTGTAAAATGCCCCTGCCTGTTTTTAAATTATTTACCGTTTTTATGGGAGTCTTATATGCTAAAGACTTTTCCTCCAGACCTTCAATAAGTTTTGCGACCACAATTGCCTTGGTGGCAGTTGTTTTTTGTTCTTCAGCCGTAAAATAATGATCAACATATATTGGCTTTTTATTATCATCTAATCGAATATACAAAACGCCATTTTTTTGACCATATTCAGTTACTCGATACGTAGCTATTTTCTTATGTGATTGAAAGAGTGCAGCTAAAAGAAAAATGACAAGTAGGTTTTTCATAGTATTTATATTTAAGGACAATTTATTATATATGTTTTTCCTGATATTATTTGAACTGGATATAGATAATATGATCCTGTAATAGTGTAAAGTGTTATGTAATATCCATCAGCAACTAAATCACAGCTTGTATCTAAATATTTATAAATGATATCGTAAGGAACTTCAGAACCTCCTACTTGTACTTGCTGAATATATCTTTGTGACGATCCATAAACAGTTCCACTCTGATTAGATGCATTTGACCAATAACAAGCTAATTGTGAAGAATTTATAAGAATCCCATTTGCAGACGTTACGAGGTTTATTATTGGTAAATTTGTTGGCTTAACACAAACTGGAGGTTGCGGTACAAAACTTACAATACTTCCATAACTATACCCATTTACATTTACAGCATAAGCACGGTAGTAATAGGTGGTAGCGGTATTTAATCCAGCCATATTAACTGTAAACACTCCTAATCCCGAACCTGAGCTTATAACAGAATTTTGTTGAAATAGTGGATTTGTTGAATATTGAACGCCACGAGAGGTAACTGTTAGCCCTCCGGTAGCTGTTACTTCACCGCCCCCGGTCGCTCCTGTTGCTGTTATATTTGTGATCGCAGCCGTGGTGACCGTTGGGGTCGTTGTGGTTACACCTGTAATGAAAGATACTTGTGATCCATATCCTGTACCAGCACTATTCGTAGCGTATGCCCGAACATAATAAGCCGTACCCTCCGATAATCCAGTAAGAGTTCCCACAAAAACACCAGTGCCGGACCCGCTATCATTATGGGAATTTGCCGTTGTTGGATTTGGTGACGTTGACCAACAGAATCCCCTAACTGTAACTGTTGCCCCACCATCAGAGGTAACTGACGATGCAGCTGTCCATCCAGCATCAGTAAGTAATGTAGTGGCACTAACAGTTGGAACGACTATATTTGTAGCTGTTGTAAAAGACACTTGATTTCCGTAGGAAGTGCCCACCGAATTGGTTGCAAATGCACGAGCATAATATAAAGTGTTTGAAGTCAGGCCTGTTTGAACAAAAGAAAATTCCCCGGTACCAGAACCGAAAAAATGCACGCTACTGGCCAGTGTTGGCGTTTGAGATGTTGAATAACATACCCCTCTCGATGATACTGTTGCTCCTCCGCTAGAAGTTACATTTCCACCTAAATAAACAGTTGATGTAGTTATATTGGTTGCCGCTGTTGTCGTTACCGTGGGTGCAGATAATATTATGGAAGTAGTAAATGATACTTGGTTTCCGTAGGCTGTACCCATAGAATTTATAGCGTAGGCTCTTACATAATAAGTAGAATTTTGATTTAATCCATTTACTGTTCCACTAAATACACCAGTATCATTCCCCAAACCCATCTTAAAATTATTTGTTGTAGGATTCGGGCTTATTGAATAACAAACACCTTTTTCTGTTACCGTGGCATTACCATCCGCTGTTACATTTCCTCCCATTATAGCACTTGTTGACGTATAACTTGTAACAGATGTAGTTGTCACGGTTGGTAGGGTTATAGATACTATTGAAAAACTATAATTGGCTCCATAAGCAGTCCCTGCTGAATTAGTTGCGTACGCACGATAATAGTAAGTAGCACCTGAATTTAATCCTGTTATACTACTTGTAAAAGTACCTGTACCTGTACCATCACTTGTTTTACTATCTGAAATTGTTGGATACGATGATGTACTCCAACAGACCCCTCTCGCTGAAACCGTGGCACCACCATCACTTGTTACGTTCCCCCCACTGGTTGCAGTCGATGCCGTTACATTGCTAGATGGAGTAGTTGTTACCGTTGGAGTTGTGATATTTGCTAAAGTTGTAAACGTTTCTTGATTTCCATAACTTGTACCAACACTATTTGTTGCAAATGCCCTAACATAATAAAGTGTATTTGCAGAAAATCCTGTTTGGTAATATGAATAAGAACCAGTTCCAGAACCATAATTGTTATTTGAATTATTTGTTGTAGGATTCGGGGACGTATTCCAACACACTCCTTTTACTGACACATAAGCCCCTCCATCCGATGTTACATTTCCCCCAACGATTGCTCCTACTGAAGTTATATTATAAGGAACCGAAGTAGTTACAATAGGGACATATGTGGCTGCATAAGGAGTGAAGGATACTTTGTTGCCATAATTCGTACCAATACTATTAGTAGCGTATACAGCAACATAGTAAACAGTTCCGGTATTTAATCCTGTTATTGTAAATGAAAATGAACCCACCCCTGGACTGTACCCATTAACGGCATAGGGTACGCTACCCCCCATGCTTGCAAACCAAGCGATACCTTTCATTGTAACATAAGAACCACCATCCGACGAAACATTGCCACCGAGTAAAGCAGAAGAAGCTGTTACATTACTTGCATCATATGTACTTACAGTAGGAAGAGCTAATACAATCCCTGTATAATTTCTAAAATTATATAATCGGTCTTTTGATCCTTTATAGGTAGGATCAAATTGAGCATCAATTGAATTTGTGAAAGACTGAATAAGAGTTGTGCCAGTAACTACATTCACCACGTCTTGTAATGAAAAGGTACTGGTATTGGGTACTGATTGCCCAAACAGATTCCCCCAGAGACATAAAAATATAATAAATACTTTTGCCTTCATGGTTGTATTGTTTTTTCAAGTTCCAAAACTCTTTGCTTTAAAGCTGCTATTTCCTTAATAAGCAAATCGATATAGGCAACACTTAACATTCCATTTTCATCTTTTCGTACTAATTCAGGATTTGTTTTTTGTACTTCATCTGCCATAACGCCATACCTAATCTGTGAGGTATCAGATATAGCTCTATATTGATAATACTTAATATTAACTCCAGTAAAATCAATAGGTTTTATTTTCATTTTTAATCTCCTATCTGAGGACAAAATGAAATTACCAGCCGTGATAGTATTTGCTCCAAGAGTTACATTTCCTGTTGCTCCAGTATAAGGAACAAATGTAGATGCTGAACTTAATGCTGCCGTACCTAATCCAAGACTTGCCCTACCTGTTGCTGCAACAAGTGTTTCTGAACCACCATTCCACTTGGTATCTGTTAATGAAATAGAACTTGATGGTATCTTTTCAACCCGACCATTGGCGTCATTACGCACAAGAATACTGTAGCCACCAGATGTATAAGTAGCTGCCTGAACAGTCAATGAATCTGTTACATTAATAACTGGACCTTTGAGTTTATTTACGACCTCTATATTTTTAGAGGAATCAGCTACAAATACCTTGTATCCCCGTAACCTTAATTCAATACCCCCACCATGCATCGTTTCTGTTATAGTAGTGTCCTTTTCATTAGTAAACATATTGTCCACATAAAAAGTATCTGCGGCAGCAGCATCTATAACAGTTATGATAATTTTGTTGATAGAATCTCTATTTGTAGGTGCTATATTAGCTATGTTTGTGCGAACGGTTTGATACTGATTTGCAACAGCTATCGTTGGTGTTACGTCTATGGCATAATTACTTGTTTTATCTTTTACAGTTACTTTAAGATTTTGCCCTGTTCTGGTTGAACGAATATCAAATTTTAAAGTATCAGCTGTTGAAAGATTGATAGGTTCTACAATAGAGCGAGTAAGGGTAAACCCAGTTGAATCTTTCATTGCAATACCTTTAATAGCATTTGATCCTTCTGTCTTAATCGTAGTCGATTGTACTTGTAACGCTATTCCACTCGATCCAGCTTGTACATATGGATATTGTCTTGCAGGTAATGTAAAATTGGAAGTCCAGCGGGCGACGCCTTTAGATATTCTAAGTTCATCCAAATAACCTGTATAATAATAACCGTTTAAGTCATTATAATACCTGCCAATTGTCAAACCATAAGTTCCCGCGTCTGTAATTACGTTACCTGTCTCGGGAGCATTCCCAGCAACTCCATTCACATAGATATTAAAATCCGTACTCCCTGTACCCTTTTTTATCACGGCAATGTGATTCCAAGTATTCATGGTTAGTACTTGATCACCCGATGTAACCTGATTAACAGAGGAACCGTTTGTTGATAATTTTACAACACCACTATCTCTAGTATATATTGTCCAGCCGTGCGTGTTTTCTGGTGTATTATAATTGCCAGACGCAACCATCGGCAAGTAACCGGAAAAATCTGCAGAAGTTGGATATACCCAAAAGTCTACCGAAAATGTTCCTGTTCCAAAGTCCCAATCTGCGTTATCGTTCAAATGAAGATAGCTCGCTCCATTAAAATATCCCGCTGCTGTACCAAATTTCTTAATTCCTGTTTTAGTAAGCACCCCATTGTTCGGGTTTGTTATTTGCTTATTTGTTGCTGTGTCTGAAAATGTAGTACCGTCATTTGCTCCATTAAAATGTACTAATAACTTTGTTTCAGCGTCAATTGTTCCTTGAGCACCTTCAGCTACACTATCCGCACTCGTCACATAAGCCATTTGTGCTAATGCATTAGTACTATACTCCATTTTATCCAATGTCGTAGAATATGTAGTATAGCTAGTGTCAATTGTCACAGAACCAGAAGTGTCAAAAACCAAACCACTTGTTCTATTTTTAGCCATAATACTATCAGAAGAAACCATCCCCGTGGTTACTTTACCATTGCCATTATCTATATTGTCATTTGTAGTATTAGGTGAAAGTGTAGTCCCCGTTCTTTTCCAAAGATTACCAGTACTGTATTTATTTGTACTACCTTCTGCAATATTATCCGTGTTTAATACCACTACTCCTGTTTGGGAGTTAACGGAAGAAACAGCACTGCTTGATCCTGATTTTTGCCAAATTGTACCACTATATACTGCATGTTCATTTACTGCAAAAGTTATATTTCCACTACCAAGATTGACAGTTCCTCCTGTTGTAACAAGATAAACCCATCCTGCTGTTCCTGTACCATCTGCTAAGGTTGGAGTATTTGTTGCAGCATTCCAAACGCCCTTGTGAGGATATGTGGTAGCGATCAATTGTGATGCAGGAACCTTACCGCCAGCATCTAATGTGGCAACACCATTATTTACCCCTTTTTCTGCTAAGGGTATTTTTTTCCTTAATTCACCAACGGAGGCTGTACCATCATGATCTATTGTATCACTTCTCTCTCTATATATAGCTAAATTTGGCTTACTTGTTATTTCAGCGTATGTTATTGGGGTTGTTTTTTCTCTATAAATATCTAAATCAGGTTTATCTGTTAAAGATTCATATTTTCTTTCAGCTAAATGCCTAAGATTATCATGGAAGGACGTATCGGTTTTTAGTGTTAGATTAGGCGTTTCAGTTAGCGAATTATAAGACTTTTCAGTTAAATGCCTTAAATTATCATGGCTTGACGTATCCCTTTTTAATCCTAAATCTGGAACATTTGTTAATGAAGAATAATTTCTTTCAGCTAAATGCCTAAGATTGTCATGAAAAGAAGTATCGGTTTTTGTATCTGCTCGTGAATTAGGGAAATAACCTGTTTCTAAATTATCACTATCTTGCTTTTGAACGAAAAAGTGTTGAACATACTCCCTTTTTGCAAATCCGTCACGAGCGGTGCTGTCGTCTAACCGCTTATAAATTCCTGAAGTAACTAATAACAGACTATCAATTATTGTATTTAATCTTTGGCCCGTAATTAGTGACTCATATTTGTATTTGTTTCCCATGTTAATGTAAATCCTGCGAATTGTGTCGCCGGGAGGGAACCATAAAGTAAATGGCGGAGGTGTTAATAGTGCGTGCCTTCCTGTGTCAGAAACAGCGGGAGGAGTCTCTGAACGAAATTGCCCAAAACCGACAAGGCAAAAACCGACAAGGCAAAATGTGACAAATATCTTTTTCATCGTGATAATTTTATTTTCCCAGTTACTTCTGCTCCGTCTAAATACCAATCTATATAATCCAACTTACCATCTGATAGGTGCCGGATGGGTTGTACAGTGTTAATATATTCAGTATTTGCATCTACTTCGATTATTAACTGTAAATTTGGGTACTCTCCGTATTTTGTAACAAACAAATCCTGATATGTATGAGTAGGGTAGTCTATTGGGAGAATCGGATTAACAACGGCTGTAAAAGGAATTATTATGGGTACTTTTTGTGCTTCCATATCATCCCAATCTGTATATGCTGGATGCCTACGATCTACAATTTCACCAGTAGTCCCATTCCAAATAAGAATAGCTACTAATAAGGATTCATAAACATCACAAGTTTCATTTACAGATAAGGTTAATTCATTATCCCAAAAAACAAACCATCGAGAAGGTATTCCACTTTCAAGGGTGAGCGTTACCGTTTCAGTGTCTTTTAAATACTGATACCCCATATACCAAATCCCAAATTGAGTTCCAGTAATAGAAAAAACACCAGTCCCAGCGTTAAATGACAAAACATTGTTTGAACTTCTTTCAAAACCATGTAATGATTTTTTATTCAATATAGCAGCATTTACCTGTTCCATAGTAACACCTCCACTTAATGCTTGTGGATTCTGAAACATATAAGAAGGACTGGAAGCTGTTTTGTCCTTAGCCCCTCTAAATCTTCTAGTTACTGTTACATTAATTGCCATTATACTAAAGTTACTTCTGTTGTATTATCATATTCTTGTAATTCTACTGTACAAATCCCACTTATAGGTTTGAATCTGTATGCAGTTAATACAAACTTTTTTAAAACATCAGCTCCACCCACACCCCCACCAATAATTTCTATTTGTTTACTATCTTCAAATAAACTCAATGGTTGTATAGGGGCAACCATCTTTACATCAGCTGTTAATTTTTGACGGGTTTTATTATACAATTGCCATTTATTATGTAATAATTTATCCACTATTGGGGAATAATCCCCCGCAATAGTAGTTATAACCCCACCGCTCTTTGCAGATACCGTTGTAATACTGGTTATTGCTGTTGTTGTAATTTCCATTAATTCTATTTTTTAAAAATATCTTACGGCACGTACTCGCCTCCAATTATTCTTTTTCCAAGCATCCTTAACAGAGGTGTTCCCAAAATTTAAAGCATATGCTTTTACCCCCGCACCATGAATACCATCTAAACTTGGTTCACTACTACTCCAATACCAATCAGAAACAAAATTATTTCCTAAAGCTACTTTATTTCCTCTAATTAAATTTAATTCATCTATACTTGGCATTTTCCAATCCGTGTAATTCCCCATATCATATAAAGCTACATCATGTATAGCATAATCCAATACAAAAGCATTATCATTCATTAAATCGGAATTAACTCTACCCCCTTCAGCATCGTGAGTTCCTAAACCTAATATTGTATCACAAGATACATTATTACTTGAAACACTTTGTAAACTACACCAAAAGTTTTTCCCCGGATGAGAAGTAAATAAATAAGATATATCATAATCTGAAACTATAATACCATGTACAACATTTGCATCATAAGGACCATCCCCCGGTTGATACAAATACCCAATTTTACCACCCATATAAGGACTACCTATAACTAAAGCCGTTGTAGCAAATTCTATTTCATTCCCATAATAAGTATCCCCTAAAGCATCGGTAAAATAAGAACGAACATAATAAGTAGTTCCGGGAGATAACCCTGTTATAAGACTTGTAAAAGTATCTGTACCAGCACCATCTAAAGTTTTAGTAGCTAATGCTACTGTTGGGTTTATTATTGTTGACCAAACTACTCCTTTTTGAACTATTTCGGTAGCCTCTCCAGTGGTTCCCCATTTTTCTGTTCTTATAGACAAGTCACTCCCACGTACAATACCATTCTTATAATTAACATTTTCAGAATCATATAACGATAAGGGAATAGTTTTTTTGTTTAGAAATTTAGTAGAAATTTTACCCTCTATAACATTATTTTGATTTTCATCTGTAGCTGTTACTTCAAAATCACCAAACCAAGCCTGATTGGGTTGTGAATCTGCTACATCCTGTTTCTTTATTACTTCTGATCCTATACACAATACTAAAGAAATATCCCCTATCAATAAACCTGCTGGTAATTCTAATTCTTGTTTAACAACTTTACCAATAGGTATAGTCACACTTACATCTACTGTATTAGTTTTAGGATTGAAGGATGATCCGTTTACCTGTATATATTGTAAAGCACGTAATTCAGTATCTTTTGGACTTTTTATCCATGAATCTACTTCTATGTTTGGTTGTGTTATATATTCACTATCTGTAACAGATCGTAAATACCAAGGAAAATGAAATATAAAACCATCTAATGAAGGTGAGTTTGCATTACTCCACGGCGCTATCGTCCCATACCTATCCACAGCGTATTTAAAAGCTATTTTTAATTCAGTAGATTCTGTTACCGTTATCTTAAATTGAGTATATAAACCCTTAAAAGAATCAAATACAAGTTCTTCTCCTTGAATACCTCCCCAAGCTATTCTACAAATACTATTACTAATATTTGATTTTGGTTGACCTATTGTAGCCCACGCCCACTCAACATCCCCATCAACCCACCGTAACCATGTTCTATAATCAGGAGTAGGTGCAGCCGTTGAAGTAGTTCCTATGTTTGTTAAATCCGCTTTAACCAAATTAAGGAATTTTTTATCCTCTAAATTTATTTGAATACTTTTTAATCCTGGAATACTATGTCTATTTTGAGATTGTTGAATAAATCGTAAACCTGTTTTTGTAATTGGATCATAATGTACTCTATTAATACTTTTCGTTCCTGCAACCACTGCTCCAGTGCCAGTAGGAGCATAAGGTGTTCCTGTGGTATATTCTATATATGAAACAGATTCTTTCCAAATATCTTCATAGCGTTCAATATACCAATAACTTCCCCACCAATACAAATAACACTCAAAAGTAGTTAATATAGTTTTAAGAATATCTAAACTGGATTTACGCTCAACTTCATCCTCCCAAAATAATTCCGTATTAAAACCATTGAGATTAAACAAAGATTTTCCGGCAGAAAGAACATCCCCCTCAGCATGAAGAGTACTATTTATTTTTATATTATAGGATGCTCCCGTACTTACCAAAATTTCATCTATAATATCAATAAATGTTTTATTTTGTAAAGTATCAATACTTATAGGATGATCATTTTCTAATTTAGAAAGGTAACTACTAGCTACAAATTTAATATTTTGTTTCTGTAAATATTTTTGAGTAACTGTATCACAATTTAGGAATCCTTCAAATAGAGTATAGGTTGTAGGATAATCTACCACCAAACGAACTTTATATTCACCCTCAGTAGATGTTAGTAAATCATCTAAAGTAAAATAATTAGCTTTATCGTTAACAATCTCAAATTCTAATTGCATACCGATTACAGGCTCATTCCAGTCACCAAATAAATAATTATAGGATATACTATCGAAAGGGATACGAACGCTTGTATCGACTGCACCAGCGTAAGCATCCTTATCTAAGTATAGATGTCCCTTAAGGTCTTTTCCAGCCCATCGAATATCATATTTATTACCGTATGCCATATCGTTAGTAACTATTATTAACAGTTATTTGTTTGTCCATAACATAAACTAAGTCGTTACCCTCTGCAAGAAGTTTACCTGTCAGATGAATTATTATAGGATTCATACCACCACGGAACTCTGGAAGTTTTCCCGGAGGCACTACTATTTCCCCTGACGTTAGGCGAGCTGGGTAACTATCATTTGGATAACCTGAAGGTATTGTCCCACCTTGAGCCATACCCGCCCCATTTATAATAGCTGTTTGAGCTATTGTCAACCCTGCAATCAATGCAGCCATTGGGTAAAATAAAGGATTTAATACTGATCCGGGTAAAGTTGCTGCTAAATTCATAACTGCCATTGCACCATTAATCGCTACGGAAGCAATAGATGCTATTTTCTTTTTACGATTATACTCAGCATCTAATTTTTCTTTTTGTTTAGTAACCCATTCTGCTGATTTATATTCTCGTTTAGCAATATTATCTATAAAAGCATATGCTTTTTGTTGTTTATTCGTAATCATTTCTGTGTATGTTTGAATAAACTCTAAAGCCTTTTGCCCAAACCATTGAAAATTACTATTAAATTCCTGAAACTTAATTTCAGCTTCTGTTAAAGGTTCTAATAAGCCCTCTAAAAATATTTTTTGCATTTCATATCCTTGAGCACTTTCCTTTATGTTTTTTAAAGCTTTCGGATCAACACCCATTACACGAGCTTGTTCCATTAACCTATTAATTTCTTTTCTATGACGAGCCTCTTGTACTAAAGTAGGTATAAGTTCTTTATTCAACCAACCATTATTTTGAATACCTTTAATCGATACTTCTAATTGTCCTCCTAACTGTGCAAACATAGGTAAGGATTTGGCTCTGCTTGGTAAATATCCTGTATCTTTAGTAGTATTAATTCCAGCAGCTTCTAAACGACTAAGTTCTTTATCTCTAATCGCTTGTGTCATCCGTATTAATTCAACCGTTAAGTTTTTAAACTTTGGTGTATTTCTTTCTGAAGTATCCCCTAAAGCATTTACGAGATTTCCCAATATTTTATAGGATTCCTCTTCAGCATTAAATTTAAAACCAAGAACATCAACGGACTCCCCAAATACTTTTCTTAGGGCTATTATTCTTTGCAATCCGTTAGCATAATCATCATAAGCACCTTTTATTGCATCAGCCGCACGTTTATTTTTTTCTGTATTTTCAAACTCTACTTCTTTACCTTTATATTCTTTTTTAAGTTGTTCCATTATAGCTATATCGGCTTGATAAATAGCTATTGCTCCTCGTGCTATTGTGTCCGTAGCTTGTGTGGTATTAGCTAATTCAAGTAATTTTGCTCTACGATCAGCTAATAAAAGTGAATCTAATTTTGGAATATTAGATGTAAGAGAATCCGTAGGAATATTATATTTTTTAGAAATGTACCGGTCAGTACCTGCAATATAACTATTCCTAACATCAGGATCACTGCTATCCATTTTGGCTTTCAGTTTCAAAATAATAGGGTCTTTGTCTATTATAGCCTGAATTTCTTTAGCTTTAGAAGCATAACCATTCTTTAATTCTTCAATTTCTTTTTTAACTTTTAATATTTGAGCATCTAATTCATAAGGATTCATTTTAGGAGTGGTTGTCATCATATCCTTAATTGAATCAAAATTCTCCTGTAATTGAATTTTAGCTGCTTCTGCTGCTTCCCCTAATTTCTTTTCTGATATTGCTGCTTCTTCGTTTCTACGACTAAACATACTCAAACCAACCCCTAAAGCCACTACTGCCCCTAATGCTACTAATATGGCTCCAACCCCCGAAGTAAGCATAGCTGTTCTCAAAAATCCTAAAGAAACTGTTACTATTTTTATGGCATAATTAAATCCCACCATTAAACGGGTAATCAATGTTATAAATAAAGATACTGGTCCAATAGCTGCTAATACACCCACCCATACCATTATAGATTTTTGTGCCGATACCGTTAATTCTGAATATGCTTTGGTAACACTTTTAATCCATACTGTAAAATCTTTAAACACGGAAATTAAAGAACCACGCATAGACATACCTAAAGTTTTAAAAGCATCATTTAAAGCCGTAGTAGCATGTTTTAATTGGTTTTTCATGGTATCATCCATTTCTCTCCACCCTTTACTTAAATCCCCCGCAGACATTTCCACTGCTAACATTACCGCTTTAGTGCGTTCTAAATCATTAATTAAATTTAAACCCCCTGTCAAAGATCGTTTATTACCAAAGAATTGTGCAAGAGTATTCCCTGAATCCTCCATTATTTTATTAATCTTATCCAAAACATCAGGTAAATTTCCAGCAACTAATTCAGCACGAAGCATAGCTAACGTTTGATGATCTTTAGCTATTAATCCTACCGCTTCATGACTATTCTTTAATAATTGTGTAAAAATTTGTGTTAAGGAAGTTGTTGCTTGTGCTGCATTCATACCTGTTAAAGTCATAGCTGCCGTAGCCCCTGCTACTTGTGCAAAAGAAACACCAAGTAACTTAGCCATAGGTACTACTTTTCCTATTTGATTAGCCATATCAGATGCCTCCGCTGTACCTTCCCTTACTGCTGCTGTTAAAATATCTCCAGCTCTTGCAGATGTTAAAACCTCTTTACCATAAGCATTCATGGATGAAACCAATAATCGAGAAATAGCATCCGTTTCCCCTAATCCTGATGCTGAGGCTTTTGCCGATATATCTAATATTTTTAAAGCCTCAGCACCTTTTTGTCCTGATGAAGTAATAAAATATAAAGCTGTATTTAATTCTAAAGCCGTTTTACCAGTAGAATCACTAATCCTACTAAGTTCACCTTGCCAAGAATCTAAAGTTTTACCCGTAACTCCAGCTAAAGCCACAATCTTTTTAGCTGCAAATTCAATTTCCATAGCTGTTGAAAAAGAACCTTTCCCTATTAATGCTAAAGGAGCTGTTATAAACATAGAAGCAGTCATTCCCAATCGTTGGAAGTCATAACCTACTTGATTTATTTTACTATGCCAAGCACTAGCTGTTAATGCTGCCGCTTTTGTACTATCCGCTACTATTTTTGTATTAGCAACTTGAGATGCTTGGGCTACTCGATTATGGGCTGCAATCTGTCCGGCTGTTGTTCTTTCAGTAGATGTTAGTTGTGCTTTATTAGCTGCTTCGGTAGCCACTTGTATTTGTTTTTGCATACGTTGTATCTCAGCCACCCCTTTAACAAGAGCTGCTGTATTCATCCCCAACGTTACCCATAACTGTCCTAAGTCTGCCATTGCTTTATAATATTACTTCATTCGTTTAACTGTAGGCTTTCTCATTTTTGCGGCTTCTTTTCTATCCACTTTTTTATTCTGTAATCGAGCTATACCTAATAGGGTTTGTTTCATCATTTCAAGGCTTTGTTTTTTATTATCTTCTTCTGATAGTCTCCTAGCCTTATCCGGGTCCCAAATAGGCATATAATCGCTTGCTTTACTCCACTTAGGTTCTTTTCCTTCTTCCTTATAAATAGCTGCTGCTATATTTGTTATATTAGCAATAACCTCAGCTAACATGTGTTCATCACGCCATTTACCAGTAGGATCAAGAATATCATAAGCTTCCCACTCACTTAACTGAACGCTTGTTAATTCATTCAGTAAGTGGTCGGGGTGAGCAAATCCTAATTCTTTGCAGAGACGGAACTGGAATTGCCGTCCTGGACGGCTTCGGAGTTTTTTAGTAAAACCTCCTTCTGTTGTTCCGTAATTGCATTTATTTTTTGTGCTTCTTCAGCAATTTTTTCCAAACGAGCTGCTGACATATTTTCACTCAATACAGATACATCTTCTGGTTTTAACAGTAATTTCCCTTTTTCATCACAAAGGGTATAAACTGCTACTTTCGCACGAAAATCTTCTAAACTTTGGTCAAATCCAGTAACAACTCCTTTGTTATCTTTTTTCTCAATCATAAGGGATTGCTCATACTTTCCTCTTTCACGTCCTGTCATTTGACGGACAAAAACATACTCATCTTTACCCAAATCTACTTTAACAACTTGTAGTTCTTCTTTTGCAAGTAACTTGCTACGATCTAATAAAAGTGCCATAATAATTGTTTTTTGTTTTGATTATACAAAAGTAATAATAAATCCGTGATTAGGATTAAAAAATTAATCAGGACTACCAGAAGCAACCCCATCATTCACAACTACTTTACCAGAAATTTGAATAGTAACATCCGCTGTAATAGCATCTTTCGTAGTGATATTTAAAGGTAACTCTATTACAAGACCTTCAAATTCAAAAGATGTTTCCACTGTATCCGGTAAAATAATTTCATAATTCTGCATAACATCAGATTCAAAATCAGCCTTCATCAAATCATAAGTTTCTCTACGAAAATTCATTGATAATGATATTGTTCCTGATTCTTTGAAACCAGCAATAAACTCTTTATAACCATCGGGACTGTCTAAATTTGTCACATCAATGGTATCTCGTTTTAATCCTGGTCCTTTAATAGAAGTAATCTCAGCGATAGCTTCCCACACATTCGATGTAGAATCATACCGATGAAACATTGCTCCTACTCCACTAATAGCTTCACTTGCCATAATTAAATTGTTTAAGCGTGTCTTTGTAAATTATAATTTGAAACAAACCTTGCCCGGCTGTTTTCATCCCAATCCAAAAGGAAAGGGTTCATAGCACAATAGATAGCGGTGTAAGTTGCCTCAGCACCACTTTCTGTTATTTCATAGCTTAAACCATGAAGTTCTTTATTAATAGCTGAAATTAAATCCCAACCATCCTGATATTTTATGTCTCTGACTCGTATTTGTACGGCTGGATACTCATATCCCTGATCCGTAAGGTTTAACTGCGGTGGCATACCCGGTGTATCATAAATTGTAACACAATTTGAAGGGGTGGTGGGTTCCCGGCCTATAAATAGATTTACACCGAAAGTTAATCCTAAAGAACTAATCCCTTCTAATATGGTAGCAATATCTTTACTTGTAGCATTCATGTTATTTAACTTTAGTATGATCTGCTAAAATTTGTAGTATAGTTTCACGATTCCTGTTTATTGCTGCTTGAAAGAATTTAGCCCCCGGTGCAGGGGATTTATCACTCTGTGTCCAATTTATGGGTTCTATCATTTCATGTACCCAAAGTGCATAATTAGCAGAAAATCCCATTAAAACACCATTATTCCCAACAGAATCTTTCACAGGGGAAGCCGACCACGAATTTATTAAATTTCCTTTATCAACAGGTATAGTGGGTGCTGTAATCACCATATCCCTACGAATTTCTTTAGCAACCTGTAATAAACCTTCTTTACCCCCCTGAGTAATTCGCATAATTTCTATATTCAGATTTTTAATGATTTCATCAAAACCTTGAATACTCCATGCTTTACTATATTGAGAAGGTGTTAAAGCTGCTCTACTACCGGAAGCTATTAAAGACTTTCCACGAGTACCTACATATCCTCCAGGTGTTTCTACTGGTATTACTTTATTTGCCATTATATCATTCTATTACCGAATCCTAAATAAACTATATGTACAAAATCCGTAGATGATTTAAACAAAGGTATTCTATCAATAGCAATTATCTCATATGCACCTGTAACATTCTTCGGATCAGTTTCATCAACAACTGATTCAAGACTATCCAATGTACCCAAATATAAATAACCCTCCATGTCTAAATTTTGAGTTACCAATATTTGTGCTTTAGAAGAAAATTCTTGTCCTTTATCATCATGAATCACTCGCATCTTTTCCTCCCAACGACATTTTATTTCAACAGGTGTAGCATAGGTTTTACCGCTGTAACCATTGTTTACAGGGCTTCCCCAATATATTGCGTCTTGAACACAAACTTTCTTTATAAATTGTGTAATGCTCATGAGTTGAAAGATTTAATGGCATAAATTTGAAGTGTCTTACCACTAAGGGAGGCCATGATACCACTTGTGTCCAAAGCTATCACCATTTGTCCGTAAGAGGTCATTTTTAAGCCTTCACCCGTTACTCCTGTGTATTCTATCTTTGCTCCACCAGCTTCTTCTTTTTTAGCTTGACGTTCACGAGTAATAGCAATCATGTGACATGCCAACCATTTTTCAATTTCTTTCAAAATATCAGTAACCCCTGTACCTAATGCTGTATTAACTAAAACATTTGCACTCGTTATAAATGCTAATACCTGCGGATCGGTTAAAGTAGTATCATCTAATAATGCTTTCACTTCTGCTTCTGTTACTCTTACAGCCATAATATTATACTCCTTTCTTTTGAGAACTATTTTTAAATAAAGGCTTTACTAACTCTGGTATATCTTCTTTCCATTCTAAATCCAACCATTGTATTATTTCTTTTACTTGCTCAAAATCCCCGGTTGCCATACGCTCCGGCCAAATTTCTCTGTAATTTAAACCAGCTTCTATCATCTCTATAAACATTTTTTCATGCTGATGAACCCACCATAACCAACCTTCTTGTATCGTAGATACTCCTAATTTCTCTAAAGTATATGTATTATCAAAGGCTATCATCCAACCCGTTTTCATACAACTCTGAATAATATCTCCTGTTCTACGTCTCACAATAATCCATTTAGCCAGGGGAAACTCATGGTTCCAAATAGGCCATGTTTGAGCCAATCTTCCACTTTTATAAAACCAAGGTATTCTCTCATTGTACAATTCCATTTGTAGGGATTGCAATACGGTTATTCTCCAATCTTCCGGTACTTTAATCTTTAAACTATTTGGTAATGGATACTGTCCTAAAGGACTAATATGTAAATTATAAACATAATATTTATCCAATAAATCTTTTATTTTCTTATTCTCTTGCATATCTGTAATCTTACCTGAGAAAACTCCACAATGATTTACAATACGAGCAATAATTGAACTACCTGAGCGTTCTGCTCCGGTTATAAAGATAGGTGTATTTTTTATATTAGTACTCATCCGTATATATTTCTTAAAGTTTTGCTTTGTTTTTCAGTTAAATCATCTGTTACCCTTCTATAATTACGAGGATTATGACCTACACCAATACCTCCTCTTCCGGGCAATCCTTTTATACCTATCGCTAAATCTAAACCTTTTATGAATTGCACATTAGGAACAGCCTTAAAGAGTTCTATATCTATGTATTTAACTTTTGTTGAAACAACCTGTTCAAAAATAGGAATTATAGAGGGTTTAAATCCAGTTTGAAATAAACTTGAATGTTTATTATTACCACTTTTTAATCCTCTTTTTAATCGAATATGATAATAAATTGTATCCGTCTCACCAACAATATCAAATCCCTCCAAAGCACCAGTCATAATAGACAAATATTTTGGAGAATAATAATCATCATCCTCAATTATCCAAATAGATGAAACTTCCATTGTCTTAACCACATTAATAGCTGCTTGAAGATTTCGTGCCTGAGTATTATCCCCTTGTCTCCATTTAGGAGTAGGATAAACTTTGTTTATTTCCCAACCTGAACGAAAATCACTTGTAATAAAATCAGTAGTAACAGGAACGCAGTCATCTACAATTATCCAAATAACATCCCCAGCATACGTTTGAGCCTTCATAAACTCTGCACAATGTTTAATCTGTACTGAACGTCCCCCGGTCGGTGTTATAAGTGCTATCATAATTTTAAATTATTTCCCAAGTTGGTATTGGTATAATGAATTTTCCTTTATATCCCAATGCTTTTACTTTTGCAATAATCTCATCTTTAAAATTCCACGAAAGTATAATAATATAATCTGGTACTATTTCCATAATATTGGAAATATTTACAATTGGTATTCCAACTCCAGGATAATACTTTCCTATTTTTTCAGGGGTTTCATCAATAATACAGTTAATAATATGATCGTCAATCCTTGCAGAATTTAAAAGAGTATTTCCTTTAGCTGATGCCGCAAAACCAATAATGATTTTATTCTCTGCTTTTAATTTAAGTAGATTCTTTCTAAAGTTCGATATAAATGAACAAACCTTACTAGCCCATCCAGCATAACTTTCATATTTATCAAAACCCCTTCTTTTTTCCTCCGCACAAATCTTCTCTAAATCTGAAGAAGGTTGGTATTCACTTTCTTCACGAGTAATAATATAACGCATACTACCACCATGGATTTCTTGTTTTTCTGCTGCTATTACTTTTAAGTGATATTGACTACATAATCTCATCATTGGAATTAAACTCCAATATGTAATGTGTTCAAAGTAAATAGTATCGAACTCCATATTATCTATAAAGTCTATCAAATATGGATTTTCAATTACTAATACACTCGTATCTTTTAACATTCCCCGACAAGCCACCATAAACTCAGCCAAATCGTCCAAATGAGCAAATACGTTTGTGGCAGTGATTAAATCAGCTCGTTTACCTATTTCATATATAACAGGTAATCCCCAAAATGTTGTAATACTCGGTATTCCTTTTTCTCTTGCAATAGCCGTTAAATTTACTGCCGGGTCAACATTCAGTACCTGATGTTTAAGTAATTTTTGAAATTCAATAAGCAACGTACCATCATTTCCTGCAATATCAATATGAAAAGAGGAACAACATAAACCAAACCGTTTAGATAAATCCTGTGCCATTTTCCTACAATGTAGAACATACCCCTGATTTATACCGGAAACATAGGTGTAATAACTAAAGAGTTTCTCTGGATCAACTACAATAGATAACTGGGATAGTCCACAATTATTACAAAATAAAACCTGTAATGGAAATCTTTCTTTTTCTTTTGCCAATTTTTCAGTTAATTCTAAATTGTTTGGTAAAGGCATTTCTCCCAAATCAAGATATTTACTTAAATTCGTGGAACCACAAATTCTACAAGCTGTATGCTGTTTAGTTATAGTTTTCATATCATGCTTTATAAAGTTCTTCTACATATCCGTCACGTAACCAAAATGGAGTGCGATATACTAAATGCTTGTATGGTTCTGCTATTTCAATCACTCGGAATGGATTTACTTCATGATTAATACTTAATAGCATTGGAGCACAATCGCTATGTATATACCTTTTCGCATCTTCTACCGGGTACTCTGTTAACCCATCTATATTAACCATCAGATCATAACGACCAGTAGGAACATTATTGAAATCTGATGTATGCAGTATCTTTATTGATTTAATATCCTCAAAAGGATTTTTAACTTCACCAGAAAGAATAAAATTACGTTCAGGAAGATTCTTTGATAAATAATAGGCCTGTCCAGCATTCACCCTTGCTAAATCAACAATGGTATAATCTTTGTACCCTAATTTATCCAAATAGAACCCTAATACACCAATACCAGCCCCAACTTCTATAATCCTACTATTACGATTAGGGCATAATTCAAGAATCTTTTTCATCATCCACAAATAATGAATTTGACGAATGGACCAACGTCCAAAATCAGATTCTTGTCTTACCATACCCCCCGTAAATAAACGAGCAAAGGTAATTGGAAAGCCTAATTCTTTTTCGATACTTTTTAGTAATTCATTAGAACTAACTTCTTTTAAACTTGTTCGGGGATAAATTCCATACGAATCCGATTCAGGATTCTTAATACCATACAAACCAAGAGCGTAAGCCAACTTTTCTAAAGTTTCCCTATCATTCACATTTTCGTGAGATGAGAATAAACCAAATGTTAGTTGATTTACGCACATATTTTGTAACGTCTCTTCCGTTATGTCTATTTCCATGTTATGCTTCATGCAAGTAGTCCAAACGGTTCCCAACGTCTCAATGGCTCTGTTTCTTGAAATCGGTTTTAATATTCTGTTTATCATCTTTTGTATATTACAATAAAACCATTCATAAATTGAATTGACTCAAATAAAGGGACTGTTGTATGACAATCCTCTCTACAATGCCATCCCTTTTCCCAATCTCCAAATTCTTCAGGGGGATTTAGGGGTACAGTTGCTTTCTCACCTTTAAAATTAATTTCATCTATTAAAGTCTTAAAATATTCTATTGTTGAAATAGGATGATTTCTATACTCTTTCCAATATGAAGTAGTTGTATCTTCTATAATATAAATACCACCCTTTCGTACATAAGGAAAAAGAATTTTAAAAGTAAGGATTTGTTCCATCCAAAAATGATTACCATCATCTATTATCAAATCGAATGGAGAATACGGTTCAAGATTTTTTAGTTGAGCAGCATCTCTTTGATCAAGTAAATGAAATTTTATTCTATTAGAAAAAGCCTCACATATTTCAGAAGCCTTATCAATATCTGCTCCATGAATTTTAGCCTTTGGGAAATAATCTGTCCACATTCTTACTGATTGTCCCTGAGCTACCCCGATTTCCAGAATAGATGTGAAAATGTCTTTGTAAGGAGTTAATATTTTATCATATTTAGATGCGTAATTATGGTATCTTGAACTTTTATCTGCCTTATATTTTATAGCTAATTCATCCAAAATACTTATTGGTTGTTCTTCTGTTTTTTCAGATTTTAATGGGGCAAATACTTCTTCATGTTTTTTCATTAAATTTAAGTACGCTCGGACGTCAGAATCCCATAATGGAGATGTTTTTAAATCCTTATTTACCATTATCGGATGTTTACCCATACTAATCAGTTGTTCATATAAAGCATTTTTGCTTTTATGCTCAAATTGATAACAATCTTCCCTGTTATGAATAGGGTCTTTAGGAAATATTAATTTTTTTGCAATCTCCTTAGTAATCAAAAAACCAGTAGTTCTTACATGAGTTTTAACCTCCTTTGAAATCTCATAACAAGGAGTGTTAGTATCTGTTAATTGTTTTAAATACTGACTAACAAAATCTTTAGCCATTGGAATACAATCGTCTGTAACCCAAATCATGTTATTCCATTCATTTGGAAAATTTGCCAATCTTTCTTTACAGATATCCTGAAAAGCACCAATATCAAAACCAACATTTTCACGATATACATATTTAATACCGTTATCACTACACAGTTGCCAATACCTATGATTATCTGTTTCCTGATTATGAACAACCACAAGTTCCGCTTCTGAGGTATCACATTGGTTCCAGCAATTAATCCATCTTCTTAAATTTTCAAACCGATTCCAAACTATAATAACAACGATTGTTTTTGATTGGCTTAATACACTGAATTTATTTTCTTCCCACCATAAATCATGATATTTATGAAAATATGGCTCTAATTGTGCTTTTGACTTCTTAAATGGTTTAGATTCTTGACAATGAATGATGATTGGTTTCGTAGGAACGAGTAAATCTAAACATACTTTTTCATAAATATCTTGAAAATCCCATTCTAATGGTAATAATTTTATTTTTATACCTTCTTGATAAATGAAATCATTTAAAACCCCCTCATCAATAGAATATGAAAAAGGAACTATATTTGCAAAAGAAATTAGTTTTTCATACCAAGATTTATTTACAATAGATTTATTAGCCACCAATAATGCTGGTTGAATATCTATTTTTCCTTCTTTTAATCGTTTGGTAAGATTACTAAGGCGGGAACCATTTCTTTCTAATTCAGGAACGAGATTTACAAAACATTTAGAAACAATATGATCTTCAACAGATATTAAATCATACTGATTTAATTCTTCACTAAATAGATAAGAAATATCCTCTACACAAATACAATCAGAATCAATACAAATAACCCGATCATATTCAGTCATATTAAATATTTCAAAACGATACCATGAAGAAGCATATTTTTCTACTGTTAATTCTTTGTGATATTTAACATTGCTGTATCTATTTTTTATTTCCTCAGTAATAAAATAACAATTTTCTTCCCCAAAGTCTTTAACTACTTCCGTGTCCGATGTGATAATTTTAAAATCTATTCCGGTGCAATCTGTATGTCGTTTAATTGAATTAAATAAAGTTTTTCCGGCTTCTTTATAATTTCTGTCAAAGGTGGTGGTTATACAGATTTTTTTAATTTGATTTTTATTCCTCCAATCATAGTGTATCTCTTCCTGTTCTTTCTCAAAAATTAAATTTATATTATTGCCGGGATTATCAAGAACGTTAATGTCTTTAAAATTCATTTTTGGAAATACTGTTATGCTACTCTCAGGACTACAATTAATCACTTCCACACCTAAAGTGTCCAAATCCTTTTTCATTTGTTGAAAACCATTCAAATGCTTTCTAAACGTACTATTTAATGTAGTTTCCTTTGTTTTTAATTGCTTTTTATATATTTTATGCCAATGTTGATTTCTACCTTCATCAAGTTTCATGTCAAATCCTAAAAGAATTATTTTTTTGACACCAAAATGAACTGCAAGATTAATAGCAGCACTTCCGCTATTGCTATTCCAACTAACCATATTCGGTTCGACTGAAATCCCCATTCTCTTTTTTCCATTTCTTTCAAGGTGTTTTAGGCGTATGTCATCTATTAATTCCTCCGCACAAGTAACCCTCAATCCCTTCCACTTTGCTAATTCCTCTTTTTCTTCATCCCATGTTGAATTATCCCCAAAAAAACAAACATCAATCCAATCCCCTATTTGATAAGCTACATTCACGGCTATCACGTGCATATTATGAATGGGGTCAAGATATGGGGAGTAAGCTGCTGGTTTTAATTCTCCTGAATACACCCCTTGTATAATTTCCACAGGTATATCAAATTGTTTAAGCATAGATGGTCCACCACCTATAATCACACAAGTGCCTCCTTCCCATATTCTTGGAACTACCCATTTCATATTTTAAGTATTAAGATTATTAGATAATTCTATTGCTGCTTCTTTACTTAGTAAAGTTTCGTTTATTGCTTTTCCAGAAGCTCCTACGACTGCCCACAATCCCTTTTTCTTTTCCACTAAAGTATACAGTCCTTCAGGAGTTGTTTTTTCTAATATTCTTTTACTCTTTATTTCTTCAAATTTAGTAGCCTCTAAACATTTCAAATAAGGTAAAAAAGTACGGGGTAATTCTGATGGATCAGCCCAAAATTCTTGGTTAGGCTTAATTATTTGATTTTTCCAACGGAGTGAACCCCCACCGATTTTTTTCCATAATAACTTTGTGGTTACTTCAACTTCTTCCTCAATTTCTTTCTTTAAAACAGGAACAAGAACATCCTCTTTTTCTTTTACAGTAATTGTAGCTTTTTTAGGTGTAGCTACTACTTGTTCATCTATTTGCTCTACTACTTTTGATTTCTTTATACGTTCCATAATAAATTAATTTAATGATTATAAATTAATGGCATGATTAGCCCTTAAAATAGATTACGGTGTACCAAGTACAATACCTGATCTCAGATTTTGATCTGAGCGAATTTGAGGAACTTGTATAGTTAACACCTTATATTTGGTAACAAATTTACCTTCGGTTTCCCATTCTACATTTTGTAAACCCATACCACGAACCAAACGAACAACGTCGGGGGTCATTTGAACTAACAAAACATGGTCAGTAGCTAAAGTATCAACTACTTTGATTCCAGTAATGCCCGCAATTTTCAAAATACGATCACGAATAGTTAAAGTATTTGTAGTTCCTGTTGAACCATAATCTTCATCCAATTTTGCATCGTAGGCAGAAGGAATGTAAAGCATCCAAGGTCCATAATGATAATCATCAACACTGGCCGTTTTCATATTCATTACATCAGCAAGAATTTCAGCAGCAGTCGTACCAGCAGCTGACCAACTATGGGTCAAAGTAACCAGATTGTTATCAGGATGATTTAGATAACTATAAATGGTATTTTTAGAACGACTATCTTTCTCCCCGAAGGAATAAGTAGTATCCGAGAATAACATTGCTTCCAGTTTCTCCAAAACCTTACGAGCAGCACGTTCCGCAGAAGTAGTATCCAAAGGATTTCCTAAACTACGAGAAGATGCTAACACCCGAGCATTGATTTCATAATCAACATGGACTATCGGGATAGGTAAGTAATTGTGTTGATAAACTGGACGATCCCCATTTCCACGGCTAACACCATCCATTGTTAAACTGGCCTCCATTGCATCAGAAACATCATGCCATTCCAGCACGGTAGTTCCCATTGCATTTCCGAGATTAAAAGTCAAACCTTTATCAATCAAATCCTGAATACCTCCAAGGCGAAAACGAGCTGGTTCCATGATCGCTGCATCCAATTGTTTCCACTCATCCCTTCTCAGGGTAGCAGTAGCATTGGTTATTAATTCGGTTTTCCAACTTGTTGCTGCCTTTGGATCACCACCCATATAGGTAGTAATATAAGGTTTACCATCAGCATCAATAAACGGACGCATTTGACCCAAGTTCAAACGACCATTGTTTGCTATTTGATTAGCCACCATTCCTTGTGACAAACCATTACTAATTAAATCTACATTTGCTTCCATCTGTATTTTTCTCCTTTCTTTAAATTATTTAATTCTTACTTTAATACGTCCAGAAGGATCAGTAGAAACGGTCATATCAACAGCTTCAAGGGCAACCCCTACAATACATTCAGGAGCTTCGACTACTCCACCAGAAGCAATAGCATCATACTTACGAAGTTTTCCTGTACCATCACTGGAAAGGAACTCACCAATTGCTACACTTTCACCATCAGCTAATTGTGCATAAACCACATCACCACGTCCGGGAATCCAGCACTGAACTCTATCAAGAGCAGCAAAAGCTGTTTCAATACTACCACCTTGTAATTCATCCTCCAAAGCAAACATAGGTAAAACGGTACCATTTGCAGTAGCGTGTACCTTTACCTTTCCAGCATCATCAACTTCAATCAAATATCCGGGATAAATGGTTGTGGTTAAAGCTGGGTACTCTTCAATTACGTCTGAGTACTTTTTAATTTTAATTGTGTTGTAAGCCATAATCTTTATTGTTTTAAATTAGTATTCTTTTTACTTTCCTTCAACCTCAACTCCAGCAGGGTATAAAGGGGTTACTTTACCAATGGCATTAGCTTGTAAACTCCTTCCGGCTGCCTGCATAGAATAATCTGGTGCTTCCTCATTTTTAGGAAGGGTTTTTACAATTCTGTCCAGCATATCTTCCGACATACTAGCAAGAACTTCAGGAGTCCAAACACCTTCTGCCGTGTTAGCGGTAATAGAAGCTATTTTAGAATCTCTTTGAGCTTTAATTTGAGTTTTTCCAAAATCTAAAGCTGCTTTATCTTCAGCGGATAGAGCTTCAATAGCTGGTGTTGGTGGAGTTATCATTCGATCCAAAACTTTTTCCGAAAGGGTTTCTAGTTCTGTTCGATCATTCTCCGTGAATATAGCATTAGTGATCAATGTATCAACCTTTGCTTTTACACATAGGGTACAATCCATACTTTCTTTTTTATTTTTATTAATTTTTACTCTTGTGAATTGATTCTGTTGAATCACTGGGGTATAGGTAACAATCTTTTCTACCTCAATAGGGTCTCCAATGAAAGTTGCTTCTCCAGTAGCATCTATTTGATAACCTTGCTTAAAACACTTGTCATCACCTCCACCAGACATCCATTGTTCATAAATCAAATAAGTATCATAGGCTTCTTCCAACGAATTATAAACTCCATTGTTACCCATTTGATCTGAAGGTTTATCCAAACTATCAACCAATTTTCGCAAATTTTCCAGTTTTTCCTTTAATCCCCCTGTGGAATTATCAGTAATACCTCGAAAGATATACTTTACTTGGTTGTAAATTCCTATTTGTTCCTGTGTGAGTATATTCATCTCATCATTCTCTCCTTTCTTTTTTAATTGCTTATTATTTACTCTGATACCACAACCATCTTTCAAAGAACAAGCACCAACTCCGCCGGGCAGAAGAGCTAAATGATCTGGTCTATGATTTCTGGCTATCGCATTATATTCTATGTCTCCATACGTGCCGGGTTCTTTTTCCTCTTCAGTAAAAACACCAACACTTACTTCAATCGCTTGTTTTAAACCTATTGCACTAAACGTATCTGGGGAAATAACAGAAAGACGTTCAGGATCAAGCCATGCTTCCGCTTTTAACTTTGACCCATCCATAAAAGCATTATACACACGCCCTACAAGTCCTGTATCAATCGTTTCTACATTATTAGCAGATATAGCTACACCATCCTTTTCAGGATGATTTATTACTATTGGTATCCCATCCCATGAAGCAGGAAATTTACCAAAATCTTCTGCAAGATGTAAAAGTGGTCCACGGCTACCCGCTAGAACTCCTTCTACTATCATGGTGACTGGGACTACCAAATGTTTCTTTTCTTGATGAGTTTTTTCCTCAACAGAATAACCACTTATTTTCAAATTGGTTAAAATCCCTAATTTTGAATCTTCCATTTTAATTCTTTTTAATTAAAGTATCAACACCTAATTCAAACGGTATGGTGGTGCACCGACATTGTGGATGAACAGGTATTAAGTTCATAGCATCATCTAATGTATATGGATTATGTAGAGTTAATTCCTCACAAATAGTACAAACCCTATCATCCCCAGCTGTTACCATTTCCGCTAATACATTTACACCCCAAACTCCCCAATTACGATATTCTTGAATTGTGGCTTGATGGTGTGCTCTAATAATTTCCGTACGAGCAAGTATTTCCGCCCTACGTGCTGCTGGAATAAATCTACCTAATTTATCGATTAGTGCTAAATCTCCCATACCTGAGCCGTTTATGGTACTAACCAGTTTCCTTGCTAAAAGCATTGGACCATCACCATCAGCTATACCTTGTGCAAGTATCCTACTGATTTGAGTATCCATAGCAGCCGTAATTCCTTTTAAGTCTGTATATGCCCTACTATACAACAAACCTAATCTATCAGCATGAACAGGGATCATCATTGACATCTGAACTCCACCAGTAGCTTCTATGCTCGGGATATTACTAAAACCCGCTTTTTGTAATTCATATCTTGCCCGAATGATGCCCCTTTTATACGAATCAACTATGTATAAATTTGTCCATGCTCGATCAATAGCTTCACCTACTTGTTCATATACTTTTATGCTTAAAATACCTTCATCTACCTGTTGCTGTAACCACTTCATAAAGGCTTGTACCTTCTCAGCAGAACGAGGAAAATTAAATTCCCCAATATTGATTTGTAATTTAATTTCATTAAGCCCAAAACAATCATCATCTACAATTTTGTTCTTAATAGCAATACACAGGCGTGCAAACCTACGAGCCATTTCCGCTGCAAATGCGTTTCGCAGAGTAGTAGTATGTGTAGGATCAAAAACAGCCTTAGCATATGTTATCGGAACGTATGTAGTATAATCTGTCATTTTTTAACTACTTTTTTTAATAGGTTGTTTTGCTTTCCGTGTAAGGACTGCTGCTGAAGGATTATTTTGTTGCTCAAATAAACTCATAGATTCTCGAATTTCGGTAGAGGCATCCATATTTTCCATCAAAGCTATTTGATCTGGATTTAAACCTAAGAAAAATTCCTTGAATGCTTCTGGTGGTATTACTGCTTCCGCCATAGGTGATGTAGTATAATTCCTAAGAGCCTCACTTCGAGCACGTCCAACATCCACTAATTCTTTTTCTGAAATAGCAAATATATCACTCCATACGACATTATATTCTTCCTCTACTTTTGGTTTAGGTAATACCCCTATTTCAATACAACGATCCACGAACGGACGGACTATATGTGTTTCAGCATGATCTTCTCTACGATTCTGTACATAGGTACGATATTCCGTAGCATCTTGTCCTGATGATAATTCCCCACGTTCTGTACCCGTGAGAATACGTTTGGGAATACCTGTAACAGCAGAAATCATTTGTATCTGAATATCAACGTGATTTGTAGGATCAGATATAGCTTGTTGTAAAGCCTCATAAGTAACCCCTTCATTAACTAACATTCTACGAAGGTTATGCTCATATTCATCTATCTGTGCCTGTAAATCAGCTTTAGCGGAAGTGGTGAGTTGAAAATCCTTATCCACCTTGCCTTGAAATCCAGGACGTGCTCCTCGCCAAAACATTTCAGCATCACCACCAACTATTTTTTCTAAATCAATTAAACGATTAAAAACAGCCTCTAACCGTGGCGTACCAACTACTTCATTTTCTAAAATATCATCTATAATATGAATAACACGAGAATAATGAACATTAACAGTTTCTGATGACATAGTAGAAGTAATACCTGTGGTAGTCCCTGATATGGGTTCTGATAATGAAACCTGATAAATCAGGGGTAACCCAAAGCGTGGATTACCTGGATTGGTTTCAAATGAGGATATTTTCGCTGAACCTTCACCAAAAGGTTTTACATATAGTAATTTCCTTGTTCCTACTGTCACAGGATTACTCCAATGTTCACGTTTCGTAACATCATCTAAACCTAAGAGTAGAACACCATAACTACCAATAGCAGAAAGACGATCTACACGACTAAACTTTGATTTCAGTTTCAGTTGTTTATTTAGCAGTTTCCATTTTGTCTCTAAAGCTGAGTCTTCTTTTACTTTTGATTCTTGTAGATTTAATTCTCCCTGCCATGTGGCTTTTGCAGGACGGTCTATAACAGCCTTAGCCATATCTTGACGTAAATAACGGGCAGCATAATCCTCATATGTGATTGTTATTGGGTATCCAAGAGCTTGGTATATATCCCGATTACCACCATAGGTTTGTTGTCCCAGTGAAGCTGCCATATTTGCACGAGAAACCAGTGCAGAAGCCAAGGTTTGTAAACTTTGCTCCTTATTAACTGTTATTTTAGGTTTTATCCGTTCCATACTATTTTACGTTATTCTCGTTACTACTTTCCGTCCAAATAATTTATTTGCACCTGCGGCTGAAGCATCCACTTGATCTTTATATTTTCCATAAGGGAAAAACCGATGTTCTTCTAAATACAAATGATTCCAATCCCCTTTTAATATTTGAAACGCTCCGTTATTTACTTGTACTGAATATGGGTCTGCTCTATATACTTTATCACCAGTAGGTCGATCTGCATAAATAGCAAAACCAGCTAAATTACGTATTGATCCTTCTGCACTTTCTTTACCCCCTGATCCCGGTTCTTGTTCAACGTAAATAACAGTATCCCGTCCATCTGCTTCTGCGGTACTACGAATAATCTGTTCACGTTGATTAGTGCTCCATTGTCCCCGCTTTACATCTAACACTATATAAATATCATTTCTTAGTCGAGCCATTTTTACTCCTACGGTATAAGCTCCCTTACCTTCACTACCAGCTTTATCCCAATAACGAACAGTTTGTATAACCATTGCAGGTGGGGGTGGATTCTGAACAGAGATAAAATTATCAACCTTAAACATTCCCCCACCTGCGGGGGTCGGGTCTTGTCCAATTTGTCCAGCATAACCATACTGTCCTAAATCTGCTTCAAGGTCTTTTAAATTCTTCCATGATAATCGAACAGGGTCTAATAAATCATCCTTATAATAGGAAGCCCATTCTGGGGGGTTTAATTTATCACGATAATTACGTATTTCACCGGGTAAGCAAATGTTCCTTACGTTTACTTTTTTCTTATTAAGGATGTGTCCGGTAGGGTCATCCTGATGGAGGCGTTGCATTACCCCTACAACGGCGCTGATTCCCTTATCGGTCTTACGAGTAGGTAAAGTCTGATCTATCCATCTGGTCGCTATGTCACGCTCTTTATCCGAAACAGACTGTGTAGGGTTAATCGGGTCGTCCCAAACTATAATATCAGCATGGAATCCCATCAAGGTTCCTCCTACTGATGTTGTGTAACGATTTCCTCCGTTTAGTATTCTTGGACACTTATTAGGTTTACCGTGCCACCAATCCTTTTTTATTATCTTAAAGTTTGTTTTGGTGTCTTTATCCTCTTTGATATCAATCTCGGGGTATATAGCCTTAAATTGGGGGCTACGTATCAGGTCACGACAATACTCTGCTGATTCCAATGAAAGTGCGCTTGAATATGAGGCCGTAATAAATCGCATCCAATACCACTTTGTCCAACACCATGCTGGGAACATAATTGAGCAAGTAATAGTCTTAGTTGTACCCGGTGGTATATTTATTATTAGGTCATGTAGTTTTTGTTCACGGTTACCTACACGAGTGGCTATTTCCTCTAGTTCCTTACAAAGCTTTTCAATATGCCAATTACCACTAAACTCTTGGTTTGAGATTACGGGCCAAAACCATTCTATAAAATGGTACAAACTACGGTTGTTAAGCTCCCGTATTATTAACAGTGGGTTTTGTAACGACTCTAGCATCCTATCCTGTTTTGGAGGTAGTGTGTTGGGTCGTACCCGTGTTAATTCCACTGTATCAGTTTCCGTGTACATCTTGTATATCTACATGTTGTGTTTGTAATCCTGCTTTTTGTTGTACCATCTTGGTACTCCTAAACTCCTCTGGTATGTTTTTAATTCCAAGTGCTTTCAGGTGCATCATTTCTTCCATACTTACATCACTGAAATTAACATTCTTTACCATTATGTTAAGGTTCTGTGTTTTCTCGGTCTTAACTATGTCCATCCACTTGTCACCGTGTCGTGTCTTTAATAGGTAAATTGCAGCGGTAACCGATGGTTGTACGTGTTTATTTATAGTTTTATGTAATATATGTATCTTACCATTACGGTCCATGTGTTCTGCTTCTTCCGTCTCTGTCACCTCATAACCCAGGGCTTGTTTATGTAAACTGTCTACAACTTTCATCGAGTCTAACATCCTACCCTGTTGCAGTGCTTCATACAATTCTGGTATTTCCTGTACGTACTTTGCGAAAGTTTGTTCTGAAATCTTAAAAAACTCTGCTATCTCTTCATTTGTACAACCAAAACGTGCTAAACGGTGTATATCCTCCACCATACTATCCTTATATTTTGTAGGGGCTCCTTGTTTCTTAACTACTACTTCTATATTGTTATAATTCCGTGTCATAAGTTACTATATACTATGTACGTTTTTCGGTTTAAAAATCGAAAAATATAAATAATTCCTGATACCTACACTATAAAATATACTTTATTTTTAAATACAAAGTACTTACAATCCTCTAAAAAGGTAAATACCAACTATTTAACTATTATATTATTTTTTAAGACTGTAGCGTAATATTTAAAAAATATAAAAATAATACCTATAATAAATATAATAAATATAATATAGTAAGGTAATAGTAATCCTTTTTTATTAATCTTATGTTATGTTAAAATATTTTCTTATATTGTCTTTATACTTATTTATGATGTATTAAAATGGTTGTTTTAAAAATCCTTGTAAAAATTTTGAAATTTTGTTATGCTCTTTTAAAAAAACGTCTAAAAAATTCTACATTTGGTAAGGGGTACTCCACGCCCCCTTCAGACATAAACCATTCGACAACCAGGCCGGTCCACAGTCTTTCTATTTAATTACTTTACTTTATACCATAACTTTATACCATAACTTTATTACTATTTGTTGTACAATGGTTAAAATGACTTATTTTAGCGGTTTGACCTGGTATCCATCGGAGCGCGCTTAAAATCGCTATTTTTACCTTTATTTTATCTATTCCTTCTATTCAATTAATTTAGTACAACTTTAGTACAACAATTTTTAATAACCTATATATTATATCAATTTATCTACTTCTTTACTTTTACGCTTTTTCATTTTTTAACAATTGTATTTTAAGGCGTTTTAAGGCTCTATCTTTTTTAGAAAAAATAATTTTACTTTTATTTATATTTTCGATTTACGAGCTTATAACAATTGTTAAATTCGATTACTTTTTATAACGATTACAATTATTAGATTTTTAGTTAAAAATAACTTCTTTTTAATTAGGAGGGTATTATTCCATTTTATATATTTCGGAATAATTAAAAAATAAGAATATGAAAAATTTAAAAGCTAATTACCTAGTATTCGATAACAATTCAAAAACCGTTTTAAAGGAAGGTACGAAAAAAGAATGTACAACGTACCTGGAAAAAGAAATAAGATTTAATAAAATTAACGGTTTTAATAATTTTAGTTTAGAACTAAGAAAAATATGAATTTTACCCTATATGGTATTAATACCGGATCGTTTCCGGCATAGGGTACAAAAAGTATTTTTTCGTTAATCAGGCGAAAGATATTTTTTAAATAAAATTTATAAAAGTTATTATCATGAAATCTGTAGAAACGTTAAAAGCAGAAGCTGAAAATCAAAATGTAGCTAAAGTAGCTAAAAAAGCTCCCGTTAAAGTTAGTGACCTTTTTATTGAAATGGTTAAAAGTAACCCGCTATTGAGCGAAGAGCAAAAAACCGCACTTTTAGGTGACTTCGCTAAAGTTACCGCTAAAGTTACAACCGCCGGCCGTATTAATCTTACTGATGATTTTGTAGCAGCGGTAAAAAACGCCGGAAAAGAAGGCATTTCCAGAAACGCTATTTATAACGTTCTGGCTGCAAAATACCCGGAAATGGTAAAAGAAGGTCCATTTGCTATCACTGATAAATTATTTCCTATCTACCAACCCAAAAACCTTGAAAAGTTAGGTTTAAGAGTTGAAGGAAATACCTGGACCTGTATCTACTTCGTAAAGTAATTGAATTATTACTTACTTTTACCCGCTATCTACCAAGATAGCGGGTTTTTGATGGTATTGAACATTATTTATTTACTTTTAAAACTTACAAAAATGAAAACTTTATTTTTTAATCCTGACATTACTCTTTTTGATAGCAACCTAACACCGCTATCTTTCGTAATTATCTTTTTAGTTTTTTTCGCTTTTTGCATATTACTTACAAACCTTACCGAAAAAAAGAAAAGATAATTTAAACCTCTTTTTAGCTTATATTTTAGGGTATCTTATTCGTTGGTAAGGTATCCTAAATTATTTTTATAACACCCTTAAAACGGTTTAAATCGGCCTGAACATCGGGTTTATACTTTACTCTCGTTTTACTTTAGTTATTTAATTATTAAATAAACCTATTTGCAGCCGTTTTAAGCTACTTTCTTACTTAAATAGTATCTAACTATAACTTTAAATAGATAGCCCTTAAAAATAGCTTGTAATTAGCGTTAATTTAGATTTTAATACTTATTTTTATACTCTGAAAATTAAACCACCATGAAAACAAATTCAGTAAATTACAATTACGTGTTCCAATGTAGTACATTTTGTCCAAAGTTTAAAACCTGCACTCGCACATGCAAAGAAGTGAAGAGTATCATAAAGAAAACCAAAGCACAAAATCCCTGAAGAGGTTTTCCGTAAGTTTTCCCTGACAGGGATTTGCCCCGTACTTGAATAAGGTACGGGGTTTTGAGGTGAAAGCAAGTTGCTTTTATTAAAACTTACAAAATGGAAACAGAAGTAACCGTTCACCCATCAAGTATTCGTTTTTACGAATTACCAAAGTTAAAAAGAGAATACAAAAAAGCAATTAAATCTAAAAAAGAATCATTTAGATTTTTTGGTGCTGAAATTGATATTAATTACGCAAAGTATTTAATTGAAGCTGTTGAAAATAGATATATTTAAAACTTACACCATGTATTACGAAATTAATGTATCAAAAGGAATTAAAGCTAATCAATTTAGCCGTGGATTAACGTACTATCATTATTTTGCTACAGCTCCCCGGAGCTTGCAAAGTGAAAAAGAAACAAAAGAAACAAAAGAAATGTTAAAGCATTTTCAAGTTATTTTCCCAAAACCTGAGTATAAAATAAGTTTGTCTATGAACCCGGAAGTAGAACAGGATTTGGATATTGAGGACTTTTTAAATGATACGCTATGAAAAATGTAGTATTATATTGCAACAATTCCGGCAGTCGCTGGGTTATTTTTGATGAGACTGGACGAAGGGAACAAAGGACTTGGAAAACCAAATCTGGCAAAGAAGTTACCAGAAGAGTTATTTTCTTTGAAAGCTTTGGTAACTTTGGTAGTGCTACTATCAGCTATAAAGGAAAAAAGATTTCAGTATTAATGGATACAATTTTGGAGGACTGAATTATGAAATTTCATATATTAAAATCGGAAAAAGTTCAATATTGGAATAATACAGAACCCATTGGTGAATTAAAAAGATATTTATCAATAGATAAAAAGATTTATATCAGTATGGAATCTGGACCTGGGCATAGATGGGATTATGCTCGAATAGCAATTGCAAATAAAGATGGAAAAGGTAATTTTATTTCTGAAGTGTATCATCAAGGAAATAGACATTCCTATCCAATTTATTCTATTAAAGAAATTTACAAGAAATTTTTAGAATTAAATCTGGAAATGCCTTATAAATTTATTATTCATGAATCAAATTTTACTAAAAAAATAGTAGAGTTATGAAAAAAACTACATTCCAAGACGTTGAGGGCTTCATGTGGACCGTCATCGTTATTTCTACTATTATTTTGATTGTTAAACATTTGATAAATCTTTAACCTATGCAAACAGATATAACTTTTAAGTGGGATGAACTTTAGAAAGTTTACTTATTATCTTGTCAAACTCAAGCTAGAAAAGATTGGTTCAGAAGTATTTTCAAAATAAATATGAAAGAAAAATGTATTCCTGGATGTTTATTTGAAGAATATTATAATTTAGCCTTAAAGCAACAATTAGTAGTAACTGTAATTGAATAAAAATGAAAAGAATTAAAACTTACAAAGTTAAAGAAACTGTCTTGTTATCGGTAGAAGATAGACCACGAAATAAAATGATATTTCGTGGTACAGCTGCAATAACGGATGCTGAATTAATTTCAATATTACTTAATTCAGGTAGTACAACAGAAGATTCTATTTCTTTAGCAACAGAAATTTTAAAATCTGTGAGTCATAATTTACATGAATTAGGTAAATTAAATGTCGATGAATTGTCTAAATTTTCTGGTATAGGAAATGCAAAGGCAAGTATTTTGGTCGCTTGTATGGAATTAGGCAGAAGAAGAAATCAGAGTGAAGCCCTTAACAATGGTATTATTAAAGGTAGTATGGACGCTGCGAATTATACACGTCCATTGATCGGTGATTTATCTCATGAAGAATTTTACATTATCTTCCTGAACAGACAGAATAAAGTCATTTGCAGTAAAAAGATAAGTCAGGGAGGTATTACCGGCACGGTAATAGATGTACGATTGGTATTGAAATTGGCGCTCGAAAAACATGCTACCTCCCTGATATTCTGCCATAATCACCCATCAGGGAACCTCGATCCAAGCGATGCAGATAAAAAGATCACCCGACAATTGAAAGAGGCGGCAGCGTTGATGGAGATTCCGGTAATTGATCATTTAATCGTGACCCAATCAGGCTATTTTAGTTTTGCAGATGAAGGAATATTATAAATAATTAAAAAATTTACAAAACCATGTTTACAAAAATTAAGACTAAAGAAGGTAAAGAATTTAGTATTGTTACTCAACAATATGTAGTGGGTACTTACGTTATTATTAATAATAACCCTGCACTACAATTTGGAGTAAAAATACCTGAAGAAAAATACCATTTAAAGATACGTACAGAAGCTCTAAAAAATGGTGATACTTTATTAGCCGGTTCAATACTTACTTACAACGGTAAATTACCAATAAACGAATTTAAACCTGAATAAAACTTACAAAATGGAAAAATCACATGTTAGTATGGAACAAAAACTTTGTCCTATTTGTGGTAAAATTGAAGATAGTGGAGTAATTCTTTTAGACCAAAGCTTAAAGGCTTCAATGGAAAGAAATACGGTAACTGGTTACAAACATTGTAAAGACTGTAAAGAGAAACTTGATAATGGTTTTTTAGCTTTTGTTGAAATTTCAAATGAACGAATATCTTCTACAATAAAAAATGAAAACGCTTTACGTACAGGAGTAATTGGTTGGATTAAGAGAAGTGTAGCAGAAAATATTTTTAATATTTCTGTACAACCCATGAATTTTATTTCTGTGGGTGTTTTACAACAATTAAAACCTAATGAATAATGAAGCAACCAATCGAATATAAACGAGCACCATGGTGTATCGATTGTTTTAAAGGTTTGCGTGAAGCAAGTGTAAAATATATTCCTTTTGAAGTCCTTCATGCTATTCCTACTCGTAAAGCATTTAGTGAGTACCATTTGCTACTTGAGTTTAAAAGCTCAAAAGAAACTGGTTATGCTATATGGAATAATGAAATTAAACGTTTCATTGTTACTCCTGAGTATACTGATTTTGTTATGACTGTAAAGGATTTTTGTGATAAGTACCAAAACATAACAAAATAATGTTAGCTAAACTATACAAACTCAAAAATAGTTTTGCTACTCATAATAATCTGCTAATTTATTTTTCAGCAGTGCAGTTATTTGAGACGCAAAAAGCCGTATATTTATATGGTCACGGCACAACAGAAACCACTAAGATGGGAGTATGTTGTGCTTGTGGACGTACTCTCACTCATCCCGTTTCAGTTGAGTTGGGTATTGGTCCTGAGTGTGGTAAACATTTCCATGATTGGGATCGTATCGGTGGTTATACCAAAGAAAACATAGAACGTTTGAAAGGGGCTATGATAAATGTTATTTTTGATCATTGGGTTCCTAAATCTATGATTGAAGAAACTTTTCCTACCAATGATATTGTAGTGGTTCCCGTAGATCATCCTATGATAAAACGTATGCAAGAAACATTACAAGTAAATGCTGAAACTAAAACAGAAAATAACATGGTAACAGGAAATTTCCGTGAAGGTAGTCCGGGAAATGATAAACCTACAAGGTATTGTGAGGTTATTGATGGAAAAAGTAATTATGCCTTACAAGTAATAAAAATCGTTTTCCCTTTCAAATATGAAGATGTTGATAGGGTAAAAACTTTAGTAGAACGAAGGTTTATCTCTGACGGAAAATATTGGGTTTGTAAATATGATTTAGATAATGCTGAAAAACTAAAGAGTTGGGGTTTCAGGTTATCAACACATTTGGAAACACAATTGAAAATAAGGGACACTATTCCGGTAAAGATTGAAGATGTACCAAAAATAGAAATTCCTGGGTTACAAGGTGAATTGTTTCCTTTTCAAAACAAAGGTGTTAGTTTTATAGAAAGTAAAGGTGGTAGAGCTTTAATAGCTGACGAAATGGGATTAGGTAAGACAGTTCAAGCTTTAGCTTACTTACAACTTCATCCTGAATTACGTCCGGCAATAATAGTTGTACCAGCATCATTAAAATTGAATTGGATGCGAGAAGCAGATAAATGGATGCAAAAACCAGAGTGTGAAATACTTTCTGGTACAACACCGTATAAAACTCATGGTAAGATTCTTATTATTAATTATGATATTCTTACCAATTGGGTACCCGTATTGAAAAGCAAAAATGCTAATGTATTAATAATGGATGAAATACATAGCATAAAAAATAGTACAGCAAAACGCACAAAAGCTGTAAAACAATTAGCGAAGGGCATTGATCATGTTTTAGGTTTGTCCGGAACCCCCATTGTTAATCGACCTATTGAAGCGTACAATGCCCTCGCTATTATTAATTCATTAGCACTTCCAAACTTTAAGCAATTTACTATGCGTTATTGTGGTGCAAAACATAACGGGTTTGGT
>Ga0334722_10000357_pt1 | contig 69067 bp, 53 predicted proteins | sample C3_bottom_MG_FD_207210 | JGI IMG/M metagenome (GOLD analysis project Ga0334722, IMG submission 207210) | Sediment microbial communities from Yellowstone Lake, YNP, Wyoming, USA - C3_bottom | ecosystem: Environmental > Aquatic > Freshwater > Lake > Sediment | place: USA: Wyoming | collected... | reverse complement strand
CCTACGCCTCGGCCGAGGCAGACCTCGAGCCGGGCCTGACGCTGGCCGAGAACGAAGCGCTCTGCGAACGGCTCGAGGCGCTGGTCGCCCGCCGCCGGCCAGACCTGTTGACGGACGCATTCGCGCAAGTGCGTTTCTTTCTGGACAAGGCGTACCAGTACTACGCGGCGCATCTCGGCGTGCTGCGCAACTTCATGCGACGCGAAACGCACCTGCCGTCCGTGATCTTCCAGCGGATGGTCTGTTCGGTCATCGACGATCGTTCGTACGCCGGCGTCCTCTACAGCCGCCACCCGCGACAAGGCTCCGGCGTGTTCCTGCAGTACGCGCGTACGGTATTCGGCGAGGACCTGATGACCGGCCGCCTCGCCCCGGAAGAGCGCCACCTTCTGGATCGGGAGGACGCCCGCCGCGACTTCCCGGCCGTCTACCACTTCTGGAACCGCCTGACCCAGCTGGAGGACATCCTGCGCGGTCCCGTGATGGTGGAGTTCACGGCCGTGCACGGGACTTTTACCATCCTGCAGGTGGATGCGGCGGAACTGACGGGGTCCGCGATGCTCGCCGCCGTGATGGACCTGCATCGCGCCGGGCGCATCAGCGCCGATCGCGTCCGGGAGTTGATCAAGCCCTACCACGTCCGTCAGATTGAGTCCGACGCGATCGACCCCCGCTCGATCCTCGCGCTGCAGCCCTTCGGACGCGGCGTGGCCGTCCTGCCGCGGTCCGCCGTCACCGGGCGGCTGGCCTTCTCGGTGGAGCGCACCGGCGAGCGCGGCGGCGGCCCGGAGCACGCGCCGGTAATCCTGGCGAAAGAGCGATTTACGCCGCAGGACGCGATCGACATGCAGCAGGTCCGCGGGATCTGCAGCCTGAGCCCGGCGGCGATCCACGTGGTGACCACCGCGCAGAATCTCGGCATCCCGGCCCTGCTCGATCTCGAAGAGGACGGCGTCCGCATCGATCCCGACGGGCGCCGGCTGGTGAACGCGGCGGGGCTGGAGTTGCGCGAAGGGGACTGGGTGACGATTTCCAGCCTCAAGCGGACGCTGTTTGCGGGCCGCGCCGTCTTCGCGCCCGCACGCCTCCTGCGTTTCATGGCCGGCGAACCGGTCGAGATTACCGAGGCGGAGCGGCCCCGCTTCGAGCGCCTCGCCGGGTACTATCGCGACTATCGCCGCATTCTCGAGAGCGTGGACGCGGGCGGCTTCGAGAGCCTGCAGGATCTCGGTCATGCGATCCGCTACGGCGAACTGCGCGGTGACCCGGCGCGCGCCACGGAGTTCGTCAACCGCTGCTTCGACCTGCGCGCGGCGGATCTCGTCGACCGGCTGCTGAAGACCACGCTGGGCATGCACCTGATCAACCAGACCGCCTTCGACATCCTCTCGGTGGAGCGGAAGGTGCGGTTGTTCAGGGCTGCCGCCGTCGCGTGCCGGGCGCGGAGCCTGTCCGGCTACCACGCCGGGGCGTTCGTCATCGGCAGTCTGGTCGACCCTGGCGCGCCCGTCGTGTTCTGGGAGTCCTTCCGCCCGGACGAGGTGGCGTTCCTGTTGAACGAGTGGGTGCTGCACCAGAAGTACCTCGACGTCCTCGAGGTGGTGGGGGAGAAGCGCGTGGGCCGCGCGCGCGAGATCATCCTGGGCTCCGGCTTTGGCGCGCTGTCGACGCTTGCCGGCGCCGCCACGCGTTTCGTGCCGCTCAAGCTCAGCCGCGTCGATCTCGATGCCGTCCGTGCAGCCGTGCCGCCGGGCAGCGACCTCCAGTGCGCGGAGGCGCTGGACGTCCTGCGCCGCCCGTTCGGCGAGCTCTACGACTTCACCGACCCGTACAGCGTCAACACCCTCCGGCGGATCTGCGAGCGGGAAGGCGTGCCGTTCCCCGCCCCCGGCGACCGCTGAACCTCCTTGTCTTCACCGCGGCATTTCCGGCAGGATCAGGGGATACTCTCGCGCTCGTAACGGCTGACCGGAGATGAGGGAACCATGCAGTTGAACCGGCTGGATGCAGAAGACATCGACCTGATCATCAAGACGCTGAAAGAGTTTGCCGCACGCGAGGCGCCCCTCGAGCAGCGGTTGAAGTGGGACGAATCGGACACCTGCCCGGAAAGCGTCGTTCGTGCGATGCTCGGCCCCGACGTCGGCCTGCACCTGGTGTTCCTGCCCGGCGACTACGGCGGCATGGGCGGCGGCGCCTACGACGTGTACCGGCTGTCCGCCGAGTTTGCGCGCATCGATCTCGGCCTGGCGACGGCCATGCTCGCCGTGGCGCTCGGCACCGACCCGATTCGCGTCGGCTGCACGCACGAGCAGAAGACGAAGTGGATCGGCCGCATCGCCGAGGAAGGCCTGATCGTCGCCTACGGCGTCACCGAGCCCGAGGCCGGGTCGAACGTCCAGAACCTCAAGACCGAGGCGGCCCGGATCGTGGACGCCAGCGGCAAGGTGACCCACTACAAGCTGAACGGCGTCAAGCAGTTCATCTCCAACGGATCGATCGCCGATCTCTACACGATCCTCGCCAAGACCCCGGAGGGCCCGACGTTCTTCGTTGTCGAGCGCAATACGCCCGGCCTGACGCCCGGCCGCCACGAGATCAAGCACGGCATTCGCCTGTCCGACACCGCGCAGGTCCTGCTCCAGGACGTCGTGATCCCGGCGGAGAACCTCGTCGGCGAGCGGGAAGGCGAGGGCCTCAAGCAGGCCAACGAGGTGTTCGGCTTCACGCGCCTCATGGTGGCCGCCTTCGGCCTTGGTGCCGGTGAGGCCGCGCTGGAGCGCGCGATCGCGTACGCGAAACAGCGGAAGCAGTTCAATTCGTACCTGGCCGAGAAGCAGGGATTCACGCACAAGCTGCTCGTGCCCGACAGCGTGCGCCTGGCCGCCGCGAAGGCCTACATCGAGTACGTGGCCGACCTGCTCGACAGCGGGAATACCGACCGCCAGGTGGAAGGGTCGATCGCCAAGCTGTTCGCCACCGAGGCGGGGAACGTGGCCGCGGATCACGCCGTGCAGGCCCTCGGAGGCTACGGCTACTGCGTCGACTACGAGGTGGAGAAGATCCGGCGCGATGCCAGGATTCTGACCATCTACGAGGGCACGTCCGAGATCCAGCAGAGCATCATCGGCCTGTTCCGCATGCGCGAGACCGTGCGCAGCAAGGGGCAGTTCTACACGAAGATGGCCGACGAGATGGAGCCGCTGGCCGGGGTTGGCGGTCCGGCGGTCGCCAAGACCGCCCGGTTCCTGGCCGACGCCGTGCAGAGCGCGTTCCGCGCCAAACTCACGCGGCAGCAGCACATCTCATTCGAGTTGGCGCTCGCGATGGCGGACGTCGAAACCGCCGTGGCGCTGGCGCGCCAGGCGGCGCAGGGTGATGCACTGCAGAAGGCCCAGTCGCGCCTCTGGTCGTCGCAGGTGGCGCTGTCGGTGCCCACCCGCGTGCTTGCGGCGATCAGCGCGTCCGACGGGCTCAAAGCCGACGACCTGGCGCGGCTCCAGCGCCTCGGCGACCTGGACGGTGGCGTGGCGCTGCAGGCTGGGCGCCTGGCCGACATGAACTTCGTGGCGGAGCAGATCACCGGGTTCAAGATCGGAGACTAAGCCCGGCGCGCAGTCGTGTCGATGATGCGCCGGGAATGTCGCGCGCGGGCTTCAGCCCGCGTGCCGGGGCGCAGATGCCCAATGCAAGTAAGGCCCGGGTCTAGCGGGCGGCGACGTCGCCGATCTTGACGATCTTGAGCGCCGTATTCTTGTCGCTGACCTGGCTGACCACCAGCCGGCCACCGCACACGGCCACGCCTTGCGATTCCTGCGTGAAGGAAGCGGCGTTCGCCGTGGTCAGCGACTGCATCAGCGCGGAGTCGAAGATCTGGCGGTAGTGGGCGAGCAATTGGCTGTCGCTGCGCAATGTCAGCTTTTCGCCGCCAACCCATGCTTCGAGCGGGTACTTCACGAAGGATGCCACGCGCATCTGGTTGCCGACGGACATGGCGTCTCCGAGATTCTTCAGGAATGCTTCGACCCTTGCGGGGTCCGTCGGTGAGGTTGCGGTGGCTGCAGGCGTCTGCGCGAGGGCAGGCGATGCCGCGGCCAGGATCACGAACACGGCGACGAGAATCAGGGCGGATGAACGGACGCGCATGAATGGCCTCGCTCTCTGGGGGTGGTGAGCCTGCGGTGGATTACCGCTGAGAGAGAGAATAGCACGGTTACAGAACGAACGCTCGGTTTTCTTTGTGCCCCTGCAAGTTCATTCGGAGAAAGGCTCTGAAGCGTTGGTCCCGCAGAAGATACGGCACACGGTTCAATTTTTGAATGTCTTCCCCGCGACTGGCCCGTCGCCTTGCTGCCTGTGCGCGTGGTAGGGTTTCCCGATGATTCGCCGCAGGCGCACCGTGCGTTGGGCGCTCGCCGTCATTCTTCTCGTTGGCGCGGCCGGCGATCTGGCGCAACTGCGGGCCGCCGACTGGAAGCGTCTCGACACGCCGAACTTCGTCGTCATCGGCAACGTGGGCGCCGGCGATCTGCGCGACACCGCCCGGCAGTTCGAAGCCTTCCGGGAAACGCTCGGCCGGCTGCTTGGTAAAGGGGTCACCGGCTCGGCCGTGCCGACCCTCGTCTTCGTGTTTGCGAGTGACCGGGACTTCGCGCCGTACAAGCTGCTCTACAACGGAAAGCCGATCGCGATGTCCGGCGTGTGCATGCCAGGCCCGGACCTCAACCAGATCGCGATGATCCGGTTCTCCGACGAAGTCGCCGCCCGCGTGCTCTTTCACGAGTACACGCACGAACTGCTGGCCAACGTCTTCCGAGGCGCCCCCGTCTGGTTCAGCGAGGGCCTGGCCGAGTACTACAGCACGTTCGAGATGCGCGACGATGGCCGCCGGGCCCTGATTGGCAAACCCATCGCGTCGCACGTGGCGCGCCTGCGCGAGGGGGCCTTGCTGCCAATCGACACCTTGATCGCGGTCGGCCCCGACTCGCCGCTCTACAACGAGAGCGACCGGCGGTCGATGTTCTACGCCGAGTCGTGGGCGCTGGTGCACTATCTCGTGACCGATGACGCCCGGCGGGCCCAGTTGATCCGGTATCTGGGATTGTTGTCTCAAGGCGGACGGCCCGTCGAGGCCTGGCGGCAGGTATTCGGCACGGGCGTGGAGTCGGCTCTTGGGCAATACCTGAGACAGTTTGCGTTCACGTATACGCAGGTCGACTTTGCGGAGGGCCTGGCGCCGTTCGAGGGCAAGCCGGTTTCCATGAAGGAGGCGGACGCCCGCGTTGCGTTGACCGGACTGCTGGCCGGCCAGCGGCGCATCGACGAAACGGCGGCGGCGCTGGCGTCTGCGATCAAGCTGGATCCCGCAAATCAGTGGGCCACCGTGAAGCTGGCCCAGCTCGATCTGGCTCGCAACAATCGGGCGGCTGCCGAGAAGCGCCTGGCAGTCTTAGGCGAACCCGCCGACTGGCTGACCGCCTACGAGGCTGGAACCGTCATGACGCGGCTGGTGGACCGGCCCGGCGTCCGGATCACGGCGGACGAAATGGCCGTCATCCGCCGGCACTTCGATCAGGTGGCGCGCCAGCACGGTGAGATCGCCAACGTGCTGGCGCGATCCGCGTCGCTCGTGCTCTGGACGTCGGACGTCCCGCCGCTGGAGTCCGTCCAGAGCATTCAGCGGGCGCGAGCGATCGCGCCGGGCCGCGAGGACTACGCGTTTCTACACGCGCAGCTGCTGGCGCGTCGAGGCGAATTCGCTGAGGCGCGGAACATCCTCGGTCCCTACATCAGTGGCGCGGCGATGGCCGGCACACGCGACCGTGCCCGCAACCTGATGTCCTACATCGTCCGGCTCGAGGAGCAGGTGAGACTGCGCGCCGCTGCAGACGTGGCTCGCAACCTGACTGGGCCTCAACCGCCCGGAACTGCCCCGTCCGGCACGACGGTCCCGAGCGAGGTCCCTGACCCTGCGTCCGTCCGGCCGATCTTCCGCCTGCTCAAGCCCGGTGAGCAGAGGCTCGATGGGACGCTCGAACGGATCGACTGTGCGCCGGGCGGCGAGGTGTTGTTCCGGATTCGCACGCCCGATGGTGTGGTGACGGCAAGCGCCCGCCGCATGTCCAACGTCGAGTTCATCACGTATCGATCGGATCTGACCGGCAGTGTGACGTGCGGGCCCACGAAGCCTCTGGCACCGGTCTACGTCACGTGGCGCGCGGGCACGCCGGCCGGCACCAAGTATGCCGTCGCGATCGAGTTCCTGCCGCCCACGCGCGGCGCTCAGTTGTGTCGATGATGCGCCGGGAATGTAGCGCGCGGGCTTCAGCCCGCGTGCCCGGGGCGAAACTGCTCAACGCAAGTGAGCCCCGGGATCAAGTAGTCCGGGCGCGTCAGCGCCGCCACCACCGCACGCCGCCGCCGACCTGCAGCGTGTGGTTGCCGATGCCCACGTACCCAGGGTAGGCGACCGACTGATCCCGATTGACGTGGATGTAGCGGAACGACGCCGTGATGCCGCTACTCCTGCCGACCGGAAACAGCACGTCCACGCCTCCGCCAACGGCTAGTGACGAGTTGGTATAGAACTCGTCCGGAATCGGGTAGCTGGTCGGCTTTCCCGTCACCTGCTCGGTCAGGCTGATGTGGGCGAACGACACGCCCACCAGGCCCACCGGCTCGATCCAGATCGGGCCGGCCTGCTGATGCCAGCGCACGAACCCGGAGAGCAGCGTCTCCCGATATGTCGCCGACGAATGGTAGTACGCCATGTGATCGAACACCACCGGCCCGGACAGCGAGCCGAAGCTGACCTCCGCGCCGACGCTGACGCGGCGGGTCGCGTGGACGCCGAACGTGCCCGCCAGGTCGGGCGAGACGCCACCGAGCAGCTCCGTGTAGTGGTAGTCGGGCGGGCCCATGGGCCGATTGGTGACTGCCAGCGCGCCGCCGACGTAAATCGTCGGATGGTCAGCGCCAACAGCCGGAGATGGGGCGATGGTGGACTGCTGTGGGGGGGTGGGCGGTTGCGCGGGAACCGGCGGGTGCGCCGCACCCGGCGCGGCCGAGGCGAGCACGGTGAGCAACGCGATCGCAGGGGGGATGCGATATCCGGTGAACCGAGGATATCGTTTCATGGGAGAGGTGTATCACAGAAGTCCCCCCTCCCGCTCAGCGTGAGCGGAGCCGATCATCGATGGCCGCGACAGCCCGCGCCCGTCGCGCAGCCCAATCGCCAGCAACCCGCTCGACGTGCGCCCCGAGTTCCCGAAGTGTCGACGCGAACAGTTCGTACAGGTCCCCGCGGCGCTCCGGTTGGATGCGCTGGAATCCATCGCCGATCCACGGCGCGTCGATGTCGTGCAGCAGATACAGGTCGGCGAGGCGCTGGGCAGCCGCCGCGGCGATCCAGCCGGGACAGTCGCCGTAGTAGTGACGGCTGTACACCCACGTGCTGACGAGATCCGTGTCGTGGATGATCATCGCGGACCCGCGTTGCCGGGCCCGATCGATCGCTCGATCTTCAGACAGCACCTGGCCGCGGCCTATGGCATCCACGTCTTCGAACTCGACCGGCCGGGGGTGCACATCGACGAATGTCCGGGCGAACTCCGTCGACCATGGCACCGTGTAGTGGCCGGCAAGATCGGCGGCGAGCCAGGTCTTGCCGGTGCATTCCGGACCGATCAGCACCACGCGCAGCGGCTCGCGTTCCGTGGTCATCATGCCCCCGTTTCCGCGGTGTGTCCGCGCATCGACCGCTGCCACTCCCGATACCCCAGGACGGCCATCAGAATGTAGAGGGCATAGAGACCGGCGGACAGGTGGAGGTGTTGCGACACGTTCATGCCCACGTAGACCACGTCAACGGCCACCCAGATGACCCACGTCTCGATCCACTTGCGCGTCGTCATCCACTGCGCGGCCAGGCTGAAGGCCGTCGTGCCCGCGTCCCAGAACGGGAGGGCCTCGTCGGTTCCCGCCCTCAGGAACACGCCGAACGCGATCCCTCCGAGCGTCGCCGCACCGAGCAGCATCGCGAGCCAGCGTCCCGGCGTCCGCGACACGCGAAGCGATCCGTTGTCCGAGCCGCCATGCAGCCAGGCGTACCAGCCGTACGCGCTGATCGCCAGGTACACGACCTGGAGCGCCATCGCGCCGTACAGCCGGGCGTGCAGGAACACCAGGATGTACAGCGCGACATTCACGATGCCGACCGGCCAGCACCACACGTGCTGCCTGATCGTGAGCCAGACGCCGAGCACGCCAAAGACGACGCCGACAATCTCGGCGGTGGAGTACAGATCCATCAGAACCGCCAGTCGAGGGTGGCGTAGACGCTGCGCGTCGCCAGCGGGTAGTAGTACGAGGAACCGCTCAGGGTGTCCAGGCCGGCCGTGTCACGGACGAAGTACAGGTAGCTGTAGCCGCCCGGCCAGGCGCGCCGGTTGTCGAGCAGGTTGGTGCCTTGCACGCGCAGCCGCAACTGGCCCGCGTGGACCCAGCGCGAGAGCCCCAGCGACACCTGCGCGTCGAGCAGGAAGAACGACGGCGTCCGGAAGTCCTGGTTGCCGGTGTTGTCCAGTTGCGCGGTGGCCGCCCATCGGCCCGACACGTCGATGCCGAAGTCGCGATCCGGCGTCCAGCCAGCCGCGCCGTTGAGGATGAGCGCGGGCGTCAGGAGGGGCTGGACGTTGGTGTGCGTCAACGCGCGGCTGTCGACCCAGTCGGACACCACGTCGTAGACGTCGTAGTACTGCGTCCACGCCGCGATGCGGTTCCGGCTGACGGTGGTGTTGCCCGTGACGTGGAACACCGGCGAGGGCGTCCACTTCGCGTCGAACTCGACGCCGCGACGGTTGCTCTGGCCCACGTTGCGCCTGACCGGCAGGCCGATCTCCGACAGCTCCCCGGTCAGCGCAATCTCGTTCCGGAACTCCATCGCGTAGAGGCTGGTCTTCAGCGTCCAGGCGCCCCGGTGCAGGTCGAGGCCCGCCTCGATGTCGGTGACCTGTTCCGGCTGGACCGCGTGCAGATCGTACGGGACCGACGCGTTGTCCTCGCCGTTCAGCAGGTCGCTGCGGGCCGGTTCGCGGCTCATGCGGCCGACCGACGCGTACAGCCCGACCACCGACGTCGGTTGCAGACGCACCCCGCCCTTCGGGTTGAAGAACGTCCACGACACCGACCCGAGCGGCTGATCGCCCTGGTAACGAAACTCAGCGTGCCGCACCTGTGCGTCCACCCACCACTGCGCAGCGCCCTGGTTCCAGGTGGCCTTGAGAAACGTGTCGGCCTCCTGTTTGCGGCCGTTGTTCTGGTACGCCCGCGCGCCGCCCACGATGTCCATGAAGTGATCGCGGGAGAAGATCTGCCCGTGCGCTCCCCAGTTCAGGCCGCCATGTTCACGCTGCCAGGTGGCCCCGACGATGGCACCCGCGGAGTACCCGTCGATGCCGTACTGCTGCAGGTTCGCGTACGCCCCGTCCCAGATGCGGAACCACCCCTGGGCGCCGTTGTAGTAGCCCTGGGCTGTGAACGTGCCCGAGGTTCCCACCAGCCGGTTGTACTGGACCTGCAGCACGTCCTGGCCGAAGTCGTCTCGTTCCTCCGGCGCGAGCGCGTTGAACCGCAGGTTCTGTTCGAGCGTCGGTGCCTCGGTGGCGAGGAAGGCCAGTTGCGTCTTCGTCCGGCCGGAGAAGCCGAAGACCTTGAGCAGTGACCGATCGTCCTGGCGGGTGGCGCCGTAGTAGATGGTCTTCTGGTGCGCGCCGGAATGTTCGCGGAAGCCATCCGATGTCTGCGCCGACACCCGGCCGTAAAGCGCAAGGCCGCCGCCCACGAGGCCGGAGTGTACGCCGATGGTGCCGCGGGCCGTTCCCCAGGACCCGCCGCCGGTCTGCAACTCGAACGCGGGCCTGGTGGCGGGGTTCACGCTCGCGAAGTTCACCGAGCCGCCGTACGAGGCGCCGCCCACCGTTGACGTGCCCACCCCGCGCTGGACCTGCACGGAGTCGACCACGCTCGCGAAGTCGCCGAAGTTCGAAAAATAGAGCGCGGAGTCTTCCGGGTCCTGGAGCGGGATGCCGTCCAGTGTCACGTTCAGCCGTGTCTGGCCGACGCCTCGAATCGTGAAGTAGGCGTAGCCCGCCGCGGCGCCGCTGTCGGATTGGAACGTGACCGAGGGCGTGAGCCCGAGCAGGAACGGCATCTCCTGCCCGCGGTTCACATTCTCAATGGCATCGCGCGCGAGGTCGGTCTTGGCCACGGGGTCGCTCGCCTCGGCCCGCACGGCCTGGACGACCACGTCCTCGCGCAGGCGCAGCGAGGCCGGCAGCACGATCTCGACGGTACCGATCGCCGTCGAGACTTCGACGTCGCGCCGCACGTCCTGGTAGCCGTCCAGGTGCGCGCTCACGGTCCGTCGTCCCGGTTCGGCCTGGAGCGCCCACGCGCCAGCCGTGTCGCTGACCGCCGTCGCGCCACCGACCGTGACGGTGGCGCCCTTCAGAGGTTGGCCATCGACCGACTTGACCGTACCCGACACCGTCACGGGTTGTCGCGATTGGGCGAGCACGGGACCCGAGCCCGCGATCGACAGCGCGGCGATCATCGCCGCGGCGCACCAGTGCCCGCGTACTCGCTCACTCAGTGGGAGTCTCATGGAATCGCCTCCTTGCCCGCGCATCCGCGGGTCAGTTGAGGCGGGTCCTGTGGAGTGACGCCCGTCATCGAGCGTCTCTTGGGATCCTTCTCTCGCCATTCCCTACGCCGGTATCACCCGGATCAGGTTCCGAGGGTGTGATCTCAGGCCGTGTGGCCACCCCTAGGCATCCGCCAGTCTCCAGTCTGGCTCCGGGCGGATCGCGCCGTCAAGGTACTCGTGTCAGCTCTCGCGTCAGCGCGGCTCCGCCACCCGCTTGATGGCATCACCAAACTCCGTCATGTCGAGCTGCGACAGGAACTCGGTCAGCACACGGTTCTTGTCGCGGGCGGCGTGGATCTGCTTCTGGTAGAGACAGAACCAGTCTTCGAGCAGGCGCAGCTTCGGGAACAGCACCACCAGCTCCCCGCGCTCCACCGGTGCCAGCACCGTGTACTTCGGCAGCAGCGCAACGCCGTACCCTTCGAGCGCGGCGTGGACCATGCCGCGCACCTGGTCGACTTCGACGACGTCCTGCAGGACCGGGCGCTGACGCCCGGGAAACGTCCGCAGGGCGTTTGCCCACCAGGTACCGCCCCGCTCCGGTGAAATCACCGGTACCCGTTCCAAATCCATCGGCCGGTGGACCGGGTGCCCCTCGAGGAATGCCGGCGATGCCACGATCACGTACTTCTCGCGGAACAGGCCCGTGGCCAGGATCGACGGATGGCTGTGCGGTCGGCAGTCGACGGCCGCGTCGATGTCGTCACGCAACAGCAGCGGCGCCAGATCGTCCCTGAACCGGAACTGGACACGCAGCCACGGCGTGGCCTCGAGTAACGGGCGCAGCTTGCGCACCAGAATGCTGGTGCCGAACTCCACGGTCACCCCGATCGTGAGCACCTGCGGCAGGCCCGTCGACGCCGGTCCCAGCACGCGCTCGGCTTCGTCGAGATCCCGGAAGACGCGCTCGCACGTCTCCTGGAGGTACCGGCCCTCGTCGGTCAACGTGAACCGTCGGCGCTGCCAGGCGATCAACTCGCGTCCGATGCTGGCCTCGAGGCTGCGGATGGCGTGACTGACGGCCGACTGCGTCACGTGCAGCCGGCGCGCCGCCACCGTGAAGTTGCCGGTGCGCGTGACTTCCAGGAACACGCGCAACTTGCTGAGGTCAAGGCGCCGGTCGGCAGGTGGGATCGACACGGCTAGCTCCGTCCGAGCGCGATCGCGATTTGCGCCGCCAGCGCCGCGTTGTTTCGGATCAGCGCAACATTCGTGTCGAGCGACCGGCCTGAGGTCAGGTCCGTGACCCTGGCCAGCACGAAAGGCGTCAGCACCTTCCCAGTCACGCCGCTCGCGTTCGCGTCGGCCAGTGCCCGATCGATAGTCGCGGCCATAGCGGCCGGTTCCAGTGCATGCTCGTCGGGAACGGGGTTCGCTACCACGACGCCCCCCGCGAGGCCGAGGTCCCATTTCGTGCGGCAGATGCGCGCCACTTCTTCAGGCGTGTCGACACGTGCATCAACTGGGTGCTCGGACGCCGCGCAGTAGAAGGCGGGGAACTGGTTTGTGCGGTAGCCGAGGACCGGCACGCCATGGGTTTCGAGGACTTCGAGCGTCAGCCCGATGTCCAGGATCGACTTGGCGCCCGCGCACACCACCGCGACGGATGTTCTCGCCAGCTCGTACAGGTCCGCACTCACGTCGAACGTGTTCTGCCCGTCCCGGTGGACGCCACCGATGCCTCCCGTCGCAAAGACACGGATGCCGGCCAGCGAGGCGGCGATCATCGTGGCCGCCACGGTCGTTGCACCCAGCCCTCCCTGGGCGAGCGCGATGGGCAGGTCCCGGCGGCTGAGCTTCCGCACGGGCTCCTGTCCGTTGGCCAGCCGCAGCAGTTGATCGTCCGACACCCCCACGCGGATGCGCCCGTCGACGACGGCAATCGTCGCCGGCACGGCGCCCGCGTCGCGGACGACGGCTTCCAGGCTCATCGCCGTCTCGATGTTTGCCGGAAAGGGCATGCCGTGGCTGATGACGGTGGATTCCAGCGCGACGACGGGCTGGCCTGCTGCCAGCGCCCTAGCGACCGGCGGCGCGACGTCGAGATAGTGACTCAGTGCGTTCATCGTTGGGCCTCATCCGCGTCAGGAAGAATACCCGATGTCCGCGCGGCGTTGCGCGGGACGGCCGCGGTCGGGGAGAATGAACCCCGCGGTCAGTCGGCGGCGTCCTACTTCTGGAAGGGAAGGCACTCATCATGACCAAGACCGTTGGATACGCAGCGCACAGCGCGACCGCACCCCTCGAGTCGTTCGCCTTTGACCGGCGCGAGCCCGGAGCGACCGACATCGAAATCGACATCCAGTACTGCGGCGTCTGTCACTCCGACCTGCATACCGCGCGCAACGAATGGATGATGACGAACTACCCGGTGGTGCCGGGGCACGAGATCGTGGGCCGCGCCACCCGGGTCGGCAGTGGCGTGAAGGGCTTCAAGGCGGGCGACCTGATTGGTGTGGGGTGCATGGTGGACTCGTGCGGCACGTGCCCGGACTGCCGCGAAGGGCTCGAGCAGTACTGTCAGCCCGGCGCTATCCTCACCTACAACACCCCGGACACACACCTCGGCGGGATGACCTATGGCGGTTACGCGAAGCGCATCGTCGTCGATGAGAAGTTCGTTCTGCGCATCTCGGACACGCTGAGCCTGCCTGCCGTGGCGCCGTTGCTGTGCGCCGGCATCACCACCTATTCGCCGATGCGGCACTGGGGCGTGGAGAAGGGGCAGAAGATCGGCGTGGTGGGTCTCGGCGGCCTGGGCCACATGGGCCTGAAGTTCGGCCGGGCGTTCGGGGCGCACACGGTGCTCTTCACGACGTCGCCGAAGAAGACGGCGGACGCCAAGCGCCTCGGTGCGGACGAGGTGATCATTTCCGGCAACCCGGAGGCGCTGACGCCGCACGCGGGCACCTTCGACTTCATCATCGACACTGTGTCGGCACCGCACGACCTGGATGCGCTGACCGGGTTGCTCAAACGCGACGGGACGCTGTGCCTCGTGGGCGCGCCGCCCACCCCGCATCCGTCGCCGATGATCTTCAACCTGATCTTCAAGCGCCGCCAGATCGCCGGCTCGCTGATTGGCGGCATCAAGGAGACGCAGGAGATGCTGGACTTCTGCGCGCAGCACGGCATCACGTCGGATGTCGAAGTGATCCCGATGCACGACATCAACGCCGCTTACGAGCGGATGCTGAAGAGCGACGTGAAGTACCGCTTCGTGATCGACATGGCCACGCTGAAATAGCAGGACAGGGGTCGGCGCTATTTCACGTCGGCCTCAGCCGCGTGATCCGACCGGTCCCTCTCACGGGAGGTTCCGAGTGTACCGCGGCAGCCGGTGGCCTGGACCGGGGGCGGTTCTATAGCCCGCCCGCCAGCTTCTTGCGTAGTTCCTGGAACCAGTTCGCGACAATTTCGAGCTCGGTCACTGGCGGGGCCAGCTTGGCGGTCGCCATCAGCAGACGTCCGTCCGGCAAGAGGTCGATGAGGATGTTGGGCGTGCGGAACCGTTCGACCGGTTCGCCCGCGCGAAACGTCGGCGCCGTCGCGATTTGCACGGACATGACACTCTCGCCACGGCGATAGACGATTTCATGGTCACCGCGCCATATCGGTTGTGTCCCGCCCCCCGCGTTCGAGACAATAGACGCCCCCCCAGTGGCCGGAAACGCCTGCACGTACACTTCCGGCCGGCTGGTTCGATTGGATTGGTACGCGATCCAATGGCCATCCGGCGAGAAGGCCGGGGCCGTTTCTTCTGCCGACGTCTTCACCAGTGGTTGCGCCTTGCGATCATCGATCGAGAACGTCCAGATGTCGCTGCCCGAGTTCGGGTCATTGTCGGTGAACGCCAAGACCCTGGCGCCAGGCGACCACGAATACGCGGCCTGTCGATGGGTGCTCTTGGTCAATCGCTCCGCCTCGCCGCTGCCGTCCGACCGCTGCCACCACAAATTGTTCACGCCGCCGCCTCGATTGGAGGAGAACGCGATGCGTGAGTCGTCGAAAACCCAGACGGGGCTGATGTTGTCCCATCTGTCGGTCAGCAAGGCTGATGTGCCGCGTTCGAGGTCGAGAACCGCAACCTGAGATGTCGCGCCGAGGGCGTAGACAGCCAGGCTCTTGCCGCTTCGCGAGAGCCGGCCGGGTGATGTGAGGCCTGTGGGAAACAGCCCGGCTTCCGCGCGAACCGGCAGTGCGGCGCCGTGCTGGTCGACGGCCACCAGTGTTTGTGCCATTGCTGCCGTTCCGCCGACCACGCGCACGAAGATCCCATCCCGGGAAACGCCGTAGTTGCCAGACCCGGAGACCGTGTCGACGAACATGCGGTCCGCCACGGTGGCCGCCGACGACACGTCGACCGTCAAGCGCTCCCGGTCGAACGGAACGGCGGTCAGCCATCCGGCGCGCGTGTAGAGTAAGTGCCCCGTGGACACGTACTGCGGGTACGTGCCTCCGTCGATCAGGCGGCGACGGGTGCGTGTCGCCAGCGAGAACACCTCGATGCGCGCGTCGTCGAAGGACGTGGCCTGTGACGTCGCGACCACGAAGAGCACCGCCTGACTGCCAGGCAACACGAACGGATAGCGGTGCGACTTCTCGCCCTGCGCAAAATCCGGCGTCGTGAGTTGTTCGGGGGCGCCGCCGCTCGAGCGGACGCGCCACAATCCGTCGCTGTAATTCGGCGTGTAGTAGATCCAGTCGTCGTCGCCCCAGGCCACGCCCCGTGTGGTGTTCACGTCCAGATCGGCCAGCATCGGGACCGGCGCGCCGCCACCAAGGGCGATGCGCTTGATCGATCCGCCCAGCAGGAACCCCAACGACGCGCTATTGGGTGAGAAGAACGGGTACAACGCGCCGACGGTACCGTCAATCGCGCGCGACTCGGTCTCGTCCAGCTTGCGCAAGTACAGCTGCGCCGGCGCTCCAGCGTTGTAGGCGATGTACCGGCCGTCCGGCGACACCGCGACCGCTGCGTGCCCATTCGAACCAATGGCCAGGGCACCGGCCAGTGGCAGCTTCGCGCGCAGAACCGATCCCCCGTCGCTGACGGGCGGTGTGCGCGAGCGCCACACGCCCAGACCGGCCACTGTGATGACGACCGCCATGGCGGCCATCCACGCCAGGCGTTCGTGTCGCCGCCCGGTCGTCGCGACGAAGGATGGTGGTGCCGGGTCGGACGGGACCGTTGCCACCCACGCCAACTCACGCGCGATATCCGCGGCAGACTGCCAGCGCGCGTCAGGGTCCTTGGCCAGACACGCCATGACGACGCGATCGAGCGCAGCCGGGGCGAGCGGCTGCACCGTGGACATGCGCGCCGGCTCATCCTTGAGAATTGCGCCAATCAGGCTCGCCTGGGTCTTGCCGGCGAAGGCCGGCCGGCCGGTGACCATTTCGTACAGCGTGCAGCCAAGCGCCCAGATGTCCGATCGCGCATCAGCCTCCTGACCCTCGAGTTGCTCTGGCGCCATGTACTGAAACGTGCCGAGGATCGAACCCTGCGCGGTGATGGGAGCGGCCATCGTCATCCCATCGGCACCCGGTGACGAGGACTTGGCCAGGCCGAAGTCGAGCAGCTTCGAGCCGGTCTTCGTCAGCATGACGTTGCCGGGTTTCAGATCGCGATGCGTGACGCCATTCCGGTGCGCCTTGTTCAGCGCGTCGCAGATCTCCACCGCGATCCTGATGGCCTGATCGGCCGGAATCGCGCCACGCTCGATCCGCGTGGCGAGGGTCTCCCCCTCGAGATACTCGAGCACGAGAAAATGCACGTCGTCCTGGTGCCCGACGTCGTGCAGCCCGCAGATATGCGGATGGCTCAGCTGCGAGATCGCCTTCGCTTCGCGGTCGAATCGCGCGCGAAAGGCCTCGTCCTGGGCCAGATGCGGGGACAAGACCTTGATGGCCACGGCGCGATCGAGTCGCGTGTCGCGCGCCTTGTAGACTTCGCCCATGCCGCCGACACCCAGCGGCGAAACGATTTCGTACGGACCCAGCCGCGCGCCCGGGGTTAGTGACATGGGGGTAGCCTCACGGACGATGCCGGCTCTTCGAGTTCAAGGGAGTTGGCGCGAGTATAGCCCAGAACCTGCGGCGGGGCCTCGCCGGGCCGGCACGACGCCCATGCGCGCATTCTTGTAGAATCCCTGCGGGGGACTGGCGTGGATGTAGTCACATTCGGATTTGGCGAACCCGGCGCCGGTGGCGTGATGCGCCGGGCGCGCCTGGTCGTACTGCTGCTGGCTCTTCTGGCTCTTGCCACGCCGACCGCGGCCCTCGACCCCGCACGGGTCCTCACGCAGTATCAGAACGATCGCTGGCAGACCGAGCAGGGGCTTCCGCAGAGCACCGTCCAGGCGATTACCGAGACGAGGGACGGGTACCTGTGGGTCGGGACACTCGAGGGACTCGCCCGGTTCGACGGGATCCGGTTCACGGTGTACGACGCGCGCACCAACCCGGAACTCGGCTCCGGGTCGGTGCTCGGCCTCATGCAGGACACCGACGGCAACCTGTGGATTGCACGAACCGGCGCTGCCGTCCTCTACAAGGATGGCCACTTCCGGATTGCGTTTGGCGACGACGTGACCGCAGGGGCCACCGTGTGGTCATTCGCTCAGGCGAACGACGGCGCCGTGTGGGCAGCTACCAACAACGGCCTCGTTCGGTGGGCGGACGGCAAGACCCGCGTGTTCCACAAAGCGGACGGGCTGCCAACGGAGCGGTTGCGCTCGGTGGCATTCGGTCGCGATGGCACGCTCTGGATCGGCACAACCGGCGGGGGCCTGGTGTCGTACGCGGACGGCCTGTTCCACGCCCTGGATCCCGGCGATGGCTTTCCCCATGCCGAAGTGCGGGCCGTCGTGGCGGACCCGGCGGGCGGCGTCTGGGCTGCGACGGCTGGCGGCGGGCTCGCTCGCGTCGCCGGTGGATTGGTCAAGGTGTACACCGTCGCCGACGGCCTGCCCAGCAACCAGCTGTCCGCTCTCGCCGTCGACGCCCGGGGCACGCTCTGGATCGGCACGTGGGGTGCAGGCGTGTGCCGGCTGGCGGCGGGACGATTCTCGTCGCTGTCATCGGCCGGGGGGCTGTCGGGTGATCAGATCTGGTCGCTGCTGTCCGACCGCGAAGGCAGCCTGTGGATCGGCACGTGGGTTGGAGGCTTGAACAGGCTTCGTGATCGGCGATTCGAGGTGTTCGGCCAGCCCGAGGGCTTGTCGCACGACAACACGCGTGCCGTGCTCCACGCTCGCGACGGATCCATCTGGGTGGCGACGGCCGGTGGCGGCGTGAATCGGATCGTCGGATCCACGGTGACCGCGTTCCGCACGAAAGATGGTCTGCCGAGCGACGAGACATCGTCGCTGTGCGAGGACCGCGACGGGTCGATCTGGATTGGCACCAATACGGCAGGAATCGCCCGATTCAGCCACGGGCGGATCACGTCGTTCGGACCTGCGCAGGGCCTCCCGGGTGTTGACGTCCGCGCCATCCTCCAGGACCGGAATGGCACGCTCTGGGCCGGGACGATGGCAGGGCTGGCACGGCTGGAAGGCGGCCGCTTCGTGCCGGTGAAAGCGCCGGGCCTGACCGTCGAGAATCTCGTCGCGTTGTTCGAGGATCGTTCCGGGACGCTCTGGCTGGGCACGGCGGGCCAGGGCGCCATTCGCTACAGGAACGGGGAGTTCCGCGTGCTCACGGTTGGGGACGGGCTGGTCTCGAACAAGGTGATGGCGTTTTACGAAGACGCGCGCGGCAGCCTGTGGATCGGCAGCGGCGGTGGCGGGCTCACGCGCCTCCGTGACAACCGGCTCGTGGCCATTCGTCCGAAGGACGGGCTCTGGGACGGATTTGCGCAGACGATTCTCGAAGATCGCGCCGGCCACCTATGGATGACGTGTAACCGGGGGTTCTTCAGCGTCCCGCTCACCGAGCTCGACGCGTTTGCGGATGGCCGGCTCGCGCGGGTCACGTCGGTGGGATATGGCTCGTCAGACACGCTTCGGAGCACCACGTTTGCCGGGGGCCAGTCGCCGGCGGGCACCGTGGACGAGCGCGGACGCCTGTGGTTCCCCAGCTTCAAGGGACTGGTGATCGTCGATCCGGTGAACATCCCGAACTACAGCCGCGATCTGACGGTTCGCCTGGAAGAAGTGAAGGTGAATGGGGTGCTGCAAGCCCCCGCGGCCACGCTGGTGGTGTCCCCAGGCGCGGCAGCGCTCTCGATTCGCTACACCGTCGTGACGCTGGTGGATGCCGATCGCATCCGGTTCCGGTGTTGGATGGAGGGGACTCCGGGCGATTGGGCCGATGCGGGCACGAAGCACGAAGCGCTGTATCCGGGCCTCCGCCCGGGGCATCTCACGTTCCACGTGGTGGCGTCGGCCGACGGCGAGACCTGGAGCCAGCCCGCGGCGCTGCTAAGAATCACGATCCAGCCCTATTTCTACCAGACCGTGTCGTTCTGGCTGCTGGTGGCGGTCCTCGCGGGCGGCATCGTGATCACGGGCGTCAGGGTGCGAATTCTGCAGCATCGTCGGCGGGAAGCCGACCTGCAGCAGCGCGTGAACAAGGCGCTCGGCGAGATCCACACCCTGCACGGGCTGTTGCCGATTTGCGCGTGGTGCAAGAAGGTCCGCAACGACGGCGGATACTGGGAGCAGATCGAGGTTTACGTCCGTGACCATTCTGCCGCGACGTTCAGCCACGGCATCTGCCCGGACTGCGAGGCCAGGGTCGCGTCAGCCGGCCACGCCCGCGCGCCAGAACCATAAGCCAGCCTGACCCTCCGCCGCTGCTGACGCAACGGCGAACGGTCAGGCCCGCATCTCATGACAGTCCTAGCGCTTCGGTAGCACGACGGCGGCCTGTCCGGCCGCCTTCAACTTGGCGTTCAGCGCTGCCAGGTCCGTCGTGGTCAGCGCCGTCCACGTGGCCGCTACCTTCGTCGAGGTCAGCCGCGCCGCCGCGCACGCCTCGACTTCACGCGCGGTGGGCGCGAATTCCGCCGCCTGCATCGACATCGCAGCCGACAGCATCTCGGCACTCACACTCGTCAGCGTTGGCGCCGGGGCCGGGCCTCTGCCCGCGGCCCCGCGGCCTCCGCCGAACCCTCCGCCACCGCGGCCGCCGCCACCAGCGGCCGCCGCCGGCGCAAGGGCCTCGACTGCGGCTTTGAACTTCGTCACGTCCTCTCCGGTCAGCTTGTCGAGCGCCGCCACCAGTCCACGAGCCTGCATGTAAGTTGCATGAGCCTCGCGAGCGCCCTCGTACATTTCGCTGGTCAGCGTCATCAGCGCCGTTGAATCGAGTGGGGACATGGTGACGCGCGGATCGAGCTTGAGCGTGAGCGGCTGGTTCTGCACCGAATTGCCGGCCGTCAACCTCACCGTGTAGCTGCCAGGCGGCGCCCATGGCGTGTTGACCGAGGAATACGTCCGATGCGGCACGGCGGCCGAGCCGCCTCCGCCGCCGCGCCCGCCGCCGCTTTCACCAATGGGGTCGTAGTGCATGTCCCACCACACGCGGTGCATGCCGGCCTTCGTGGAGACCACCATCGGCGGCGCCGGCCAGTACAGCGGCAGCGAACAGTCGGCGGCGTTCGGCGTCTCCTGGCACAGCTTGTTGTACGCCACCGGGTCAAGCGCCGGATGAGGGTTCTGCACCGGATCGGTGCTGGCCAGGGTCCGTACCACGCGCTTGGCGGAATCGAGAATCTCGATCTTCACCAATCCGGGTACATCCGACGGCAGGTAGTAGTCGAGGATGGCGCCGGGCGGCGGATTCTCGCCAGCCGGCACTTCGGGCGGCCAGGGCGTCGGCGGGTTCATGCCGAACCGCACCCGCACGGCGGTCACCGGGGCCACCAGGTACGGCAGCCCGTGGCTCTGATTGGCACGGATGGCCGCCACCTGGCGGAGCGGCGTCACGTCGTCCAGGATCCAGAAACCGCGGCCGTGCGTGCCTGCCACGAGGTCGGCGCACATGCACGTCGGGTCGTCCTTGACGGCGATATCGCGCACCGACACCGCCGGCATGTCGAGCCGCAGCGATTGCCAGTGATCGCCATCGTCAAACGAAACCCACACCTGGGACTCCGTGGCGGCGTAGAGGAGCCCCTTCTGCTTTGGATCTTCGCGAATCGAATTCGAAACCGCGCCGGCTGGCAGGCCCGTGTTGATCTCGGTCCACGTCTTGCCGCCGTCGTGCGTGCGCCAGAAGTGCGGATTCATGTCATCGAGGCGCATCGTGTTGGCCGCCGCGTATGCGTCCAGCACGCTGAAGTGACCGGCCTCGATATTGAAGATGCGGGTCCACGGCTTGATGGCGGGCGGTGTGACGTTGGTCCACGTCCCCGCCACACCGGTCACCACCTGGATCTGGCCGTCATCGGTGCCGGCCCACAGCACCTTCACGTCAATGGGCGATGGCGAAAGAGCCGTGATCGATCCGGTCGGCGCTGGCGTGACGTTGGCGCCGTACTTGCCCGTGCTGGCGGGCACGGCCCACGTCTGCCGGGTCAGGTCGCCGCTGATGCGCGTCCAGCTCTTGCCTCCGTCGGCCGTCACGAACACCGCGTTCTGTGCGTAGAAGAGCAGGTTCGGGTTCACCGGCGACCATTCGAGCGGCATCGTCCGCACGTTGCGGGTATAGGTGACGCCCTTCGCGTCCGGCACCGACAGGTTTGGTCCGACGTTCTTGATCTGGCCCGTCTTGCGGTTGAACAGCGACACTCCGTTGCGCGAGCTGCCGTAGACCAGGTCCGGGTTCTTTGGATCGGGAGCGGCTTCGCCGTATTCCTGGATGCCCACCGGGCTCCAGTTACGGAACGTGATTTCGCCGTCGTTGCCGCGGCTGTCGACGCACGCGGAACCGGAGTCCTGCTGGCCGCCGCACAGGCGATATGGGAAGGCATTGTCGGCGGTCACGTGATACATCGCCGCCGTCGGCTGCGTGTACCAGTTGCTCCAGCTGGCGCCCCGGTTGCCGGAAATCACCGCACCCTGATCGGACACGGCGAGCAGGATGTTGGTGTCGTTGGGGTTGACCCAGATCCCCTGGTAGTCGTCGCCGCCCGGCGCGCCGCGCACCGCGCTCCACGTCAGCCCGCCGTCCTCCGACCGCCACATGACGGTAGAGCAGCTGTAGATCACGCTCTCGTTCTTGGGATCCACCGTGATTGGCGGGAGGTCGCCGCCGCCGATGCGGCCGAGCGGCCGGTTGTCGGCAGCGAGCGTTCCTCTGCCATCACGGCCTTTCACGGCAAGGAACCAGTGTTCACCGCCATCGACGGATTTGTAGAGGCCCACTCCGCCGCCCCCGCCCCCGCCGCCCCGCCCACCGCCCCGTCCCGCTGCGGCCGGCGGCTGCGTCCCGGTACCGGGTGCCGCTGGCGCGGCCGGGGTGGAGCCCGCGACCGTCGCGTAGAGCACTTTCGGATTGCTCGGCGAGACGGCGAGGTTGGCCTGGATAATGCCCGGCAGCCCGTCAGTCAGCTGTTTCCACGTGGAGCCGCCGTCGGTCGACTTGAAGATGCCGCCGCCCGCGCCGCCGAACGCGCCGCCCTCGATGTAACTCTGCTGCTGGATCCAGAGCGCGGCGTACACCGTGTCCGGGTCGGTGGGGTCGATGCGAACGTCGTTCGCGCTGGTGTACTCGTCTTTGTAAAGCACCTTCTGGAACGACTTCCCGCCATCGGTCGAGCGGAAGATGCCACGCTCGGGGTTGGGTCCATACGGATGCCCGAGGGCCGCCACAAAGACGCGGTTGCGATCGCGCGGATCGACGTCGATCTGGGCAATCATCTGGCTGTCTTCGAGTCCGAGGCGGATCCACGTCTTTCCGGCGTCCGTGGATTTGTAGACGCCGTTGCCCGTTGAGAGATCCGGGCGGATGATGGCCGCGCCGGTGCCCACGTAGATCGTCCTGGGATCCGACGGCGCCACGGCAATCGCGCCAATGGACCCGGTCGACTCCCTGTCGAAAATCGGCGTCCAGTTCGAACCGTAATCCGTCGAGCGCCAGACGCCGCCATTGTCGAAGCCGACGTAGAAGACATTCGGCTGGCTGGGCACGCCGGCGAGGGCGCGCGTGCGTCCGGCGCGGGTCGGGCCAATCTGGCGCCAGTGCATGGCGGACGCCGGATCGACCGGGGCCTGCCGCGAATAAGTGGTGTCGATTGTGGCAACCGCGAGGATCAGGCTCGCGAAGACGAGGCACAGACGAGACACGCGCATGGCGATTCCCTCGGGTAGAGGCAGATCGGAGTGGTGGACGGAGCGATTCTACTGCCTTCAGGAGAGGTCGGGATAGTGTTTGTGCAGGCAGTCTTCGCAGAACCCGTGGCTGAACTGCGCCGACGAGCGCGACGAGATGTAGGTCTCCATCTGGACCCACGCCCCGGACTCGCTGCGGATCTTCTTGCAGTACGAACAGACGGGGAGAATCCCCTCCAGTTGTTCGACCCGGTGCTCGAGGCGGTGAGTCAGGGCCGCGATGCGATCAACCATCAGCACCAGCAGCGCCAGGGCGGCCACTGCGATGGCGAAGTTGACACCCTGGACCCACGACGCGTGTTGCTCGGCCGACTCGATCCACATCCGCGCGAGCGGGAGGGCAAGCGCAAAGACCAGCCCGGCGCGAACACCGATGAACCATGTTCCCAGCATCACAGGCACCCCGAACGTGACCAGGAACAGGACGTCCGGAGGGGTGACGTAGTCGAGGAGGACCAGCGTCGCGGACAGGACGCCGAGCACCGGCCACCACGAACGCCTGGACAACGTCATATGGACACCCTATAACCGTTGCGCGCCCGGATGACGGGGCGAAACTGTCTCTCCGGGATCATATCGCGTCACTATGGGAGCCCCTACACCGGAGATCACTTGAGTTGAACCTCTCTCCGCTGTGGCGCAGGGCTTCAGCCCTGCGGAGAGAGGCAGGCCTGAAGGCCTGCCCCACATCAACACAAGTGAGCCCCGGGATTCGGTATAGACGGCGCGTGCGGTCCACTGGTCTGAAGCCGTTCTCGATGGCACAACACCCCGCCCGGCGGTTAGACGCAGCCCTTGGCGTTCGGCAGGCCGGCCACCTTGCACGCCCCCTTGGCCGGGCCGGCCGGGAACAGTTCATAGATTTCCTTGAGCTGGAAACCCGTCTGCTTGCAGAGTTTGCGGACCAGCGGGGGTACCTGGAATTCGAGGTAGTGCCCGCGGATGTAACGCAGAATCGTCCAGTGCCTCGCCGTCAGCGTCGCGATGCCATCAGCGGCGGCCAGCGCGGCGGCGACCTCGTCGTTCCATTGCGCGGGCGCGACGATGAACCCGTCGTCGTTCACCTCGAGCGTCCCGCCGCCCACCGTCAACTCCGGCATTGTCCCCACCTCGTGTACACCGTTTCTACCACGCCCCGACGGTTCTCGTCGCGTAGCATTTGCGGCCGCCGGCCCGTGTTATCGTGTCGCGCATGGAGATCGATCCCGGCGAGGGCCTGCACTACCTCGACAACGCGTCGACGGTGTTTCCGAAACCGGCGCCGGTGTTGCAGGCCATGGTCGACTTCGCCGCCTCCGCCGGCGTCACGCCTGGAAGATCCGCTTTCGACCTGGCGGCGGTGGCCGAGTCGATGGTGGATGGCTGCCGTCAGGCGATCTGCGATCTGTTCGATGGCCCGCGCCCCGAGCGGGTCGTCTTCACGCACAACGCCACCGACGCGCTAAACCTGGTGATCTTCGGCCTGCTCGGCCGCGGCGGCCACGTGGTCTCGACTCGGCTCGAGCACAACTCGGTACTGCGGCCCATCGCCCACTGTGTCGACGACGTCGGCGCCCGTGCGACGCTGGTGCCGTTCGATGGCTGCGGCTACGTCGATCCGGACGACGTGAAGCACGCGATCGCGTCCGATACCCGCCTCGTCGTCATCAACCACGCGTCCAATGTCCTGGGAACGGTGCAGCCCATCGGCGCCATCGGCGCCATCTGCCGGGCGGCGGGCGTGCTGCTGTGCGTCGATGCGTCCCAGTCGGCGGGCCTCGTGCCGATCGACATGCAGGCGATGCACCTCGACATCGTGGCGTTTACGGGGCACAAGTCGCTGCTCGGTCCCACCGGCACCGGCGGCCTCTGCGTTGGCGACGGCGTCGAGATCCCGCTCACCCGTGCGGGCGGCACCGGCGCGGCGTCTGCCGCACGACGGCATCTCGAGGAGTACCCCTATCGGCTGGAGTACGGGACGCCCAACGCGATGGGGATCGCGGGCCTTCGGCGCGGGCTCGCCTTCCTCGGCGAGCAGGGCGGCGTCGCGGCGATGGCCGCTCGGGAGACGGCGCTCGCGCAATGGCTGTCGCAGGCGATTGCCGGAACGCCAGGCGTGACGACGTATGGCGCGTCCGTGTCCGTCGACCAGCGCACCCCGGTTGTGGCCTTCAACATCGACGGCATGGATCCGGCAGAGGCGGGCACCCGCCTCGACGTGGACTTTGACGTGGCGTGCCGGACAGGCTTGCACTGTGCGCCGTTGGTGCACGAGTCGCTGGGCACCGCGCCGGCTGGTGCGATCCGCTTCAGCGTCGGCCCGTTTACCACCCGCGCCGACGTCGAGGCGGGGGCGGCGGCCGTGCGGGCTCTCGCCAGCGAACGGCGCGGCCGCCTGTGACGCCCGCTGTGCCCCGCGATTACTGCGGCTTACGCCCGTGCGCCAGAATCGTCTCGGGTCGGATCGGCAGGTTCCTGCAGAAGTAGCCCGTGGCCTGGTGCACGGCGTGGGCGATGGCCGGGGCGGTGGGGCAGGCCAGGCCCTCGCCCGCCTCCTTGGCGCCGAACGGGCCGCCGGGTTCGAACGTCTCGACCGTCTTCGATACGGATGGCGGCATGTCGGCCGCCACGGGAATCTTGTAGTCGAGCAGGGTTGTGTTCAGCGTCTTGCCGCGATGCATGACGAGTTCCTCGGACAGGGCATACCCCAGACTCATCTGGATCGACCCCTCGAGCTGCCCCTCGACCGCCATCGGATTCAACTCCGTGCCGCAGTCGTGCACGGTGTACATCCCGGCGACGTGGACCACGCCGGTGTCGAGGTCGACGCGCACATCCGCGACCTGCGCCCCGAAGGAAAAGGCCGGGGAGACGAGTCCGACGTCGCGCGGCGTATAGTAGCCGGTCGCCTTGATGGGTTCTCCGCGGTTGGCGAGCTGCGCCATCCTGACGACGTCGGCGAACGGGATGCCCTTGTCCGGCTTGCTCTTGGCGTAGATGGTGCCGTTGCCGCACTCGATCTCGTGGATGACGTTGAGGCCGAGCTTGAGCGACACGACCTTGAAGAGCTCGTCCTTGACCTTCTTCGCCGCGTCGCGAACCGCATTGCCGGCCATCAGCGTGACGCGGCTTCCCCACGTGCCGAGATCCGATTGCGGGCAGGCCGCGGTGTCGCCCGTGACGAGGCGGATGTCCTCTACCATCAGTCCGAGCTCCTCGGCCAGGATCTGCGGCAGGATCAGGTCCGAGCCCTGTCCGATGTCGGCAGCCAACGTGGTGAGCTGCGCGGTACCGTCGTCGAACACCTTCACCTCGGCGCTGGAGAAGGGGTACTTCGTGTCGAACCAGTTGAAAACGCCGCCCGAGATGAAGCTGTAACAGGCCAGGCCGAGGCCTTCGCCCGGCTTGGCGGCCGCCCGGCGATCGCTCCAGTTCGACAGCCGGCGCACCTCCTCGAGGCACGCGCGCAGCCCGCAACTGCTGATACGGGCGACGCCGGGAATCTCGTCCCCCGGCTCCATGGCGTTTCTGAGCCGCAGATCGATCGGATCGATGCCGAGTGCTTCGGCGGCGCGGTTCATCTGCATTTCGCCCGCAAACAGCGCCTGCGGCGCGCCGAAGCCGCGCATCGCACCGGCCGGCGGGTTGTTGGTGTAGACGTAGATGCCGCGATACCGGTACGCCGGCACCTTGTAGAGCATCGCGCCGAAGTTGCCGATCAGGAACGCGGCCGTCGGCCCCATCCCGTTGTAGGCGCCGCCGTCGAGCCTGGCCGTGACGTCCTTGCCGGTGATCGTCCCGTCCTTCGTGAACCCGATTTTCGAGGTGATGGTGACGGGATGACGCCGGCGGCCGGCGGCAAGCTCCTGCCGCCGGTCGATCGTGATCTTGACCGGGCGCCCGGTCTCGCGCGCCATCCAGGCCGCGGCGAACTCCCAGGGGCGCAGCTCCATCTTGCCGCCGAACCCGCCGCCGACGGTCGGCTTGATCACGCGCACGTCATTTTCCCGGACGCCCATGGTGCGTGCCAGCAGGCATTGGACGTAGTACGGCGTCTGCGTGGACGTCCAGACCGTGATCCGCCCGTCTGTGTCGGCCCTCGCGACCACCGAGCACGGTTCCATGTAGACGTGACTGACCGGTTGGGTCGTGAACGTATCCTCGAGCACGAGATCCGCATCGGCAAACGCCTGCTCCAGGTTGCCGTAGTCGATGTCGCGAGTCAGGCTGATGTTGTCCGGGTGCGCTTCGTGAACGGCCGGTGCGCCTGCGACCAGTGCCTCTTCTACGCTGAAGACACCCGGCAGTTCCTCGTACTCGACGTCGATCAACGCCGCAGCCTGCTCGGCGGTCTCCCGGTCGATGGCCGCGACGGCCGCGATCTCGTCGCCGATGAAGCGCACGCGGTCCGTGGCCAGAACCGTCTCGTCCTGCAGTGCCGGCACGAGCCGCCAGTTGCCGTACTTCACCGCCGGCACATCCTGGCCCGTGATGACGCACTTCACGCCCGGCAGTGCCCTCGCGCGCGACGCGTCGATATTCCTGATGAGCGCGTGGGCATGCGGACTTCTCAGCATCGCGCCGTGCAGCATGTTCGGCAGGGTAATGTCGTCGGTGTACTGCGCGGCGCCGGTGACTTTCGCCACCGCGTCCGGGCGGGGTACGGACTTGCCAATGAGCGTGTCGCGCGTGTGGCTCATGCCTGCACCACCAGTCGCTCGAGGGCTCGCCGGACGAGCACGCCAACCATGTGGGTCTTGTACTCCTTCGTCGCCCGGTGGTCCGTGATCGGCGCGCACTCTCCGCGCGCCGCGTCAGCGGCCCGTTCGAAGAGCTGGGCGTCCGGCTTGGCCCCTTTCAGCACGGCCTCGGCGTGCGGGGCGCGAACGGGCGTGGGCGCAACCGTCCCGAGGAAGATCCTGGCGTGCCCGATGGTGCCGCCGTCGAACGTGATGCCCACGCTCACGTTGACGGCCGCGATATCGACCTTCGATCGGGGCGAGAACTTGAGGAAGGCCGCGCGCTCGTCTTGCGCCGGCTTGGGCACGCGGATGCTCTCGACGACGTCGCCAGGTCCGAGAACGGTGCGCCGCGGACCCTTGAAGAACTCCTCCAGCGGCACGTCGCGCGTTCCGCCCCGGCTGTGAACCCTGGCGCGCGCGCCGTACACCAGCAGGGGAGTCGCGGTATCCGCGCACGGAGATGCGTTGCAGATGTTGCCCACCACCGTGGCCTTGGCGCGCGTCTGCGGCGTCGCGAGACCCCCGATGGCATCCGACAGGGCCGCATAGTGTTCGCGCGTCGCAGGGAAGGCGCGGACATCCTCGAGAAGCGCCGTCGCGCCAATGCTCAAACCGGCCGCGTCGTCGTACTCGATCCCGTCCAGGCCTGGCACGCGCTTCAGCCAGACGAGATGGCCGCAGGACTTCCGTCCCAGCTTGAGTGACGGCAGCACGTCGGTGCCCCCGGCCATGAGCATGGCCGTCCCGCCGTGCTCATCCAGGAGGTCAAAGACCTCCGCGAGCGAGGTCGGTGCGTGAAAGTCGAAATCGGGCAGCCTCATGACTTGCACCGCGAACCGCAGGACGATACCGCCTCGACGATCTTCGTGTACCCGGTGCAGCGGCAGAGGTTGCCGCCGAGTTCGTGGCGAATCTCCTCCTCGGTGGCGTCCGGTGCCTGCTCGAGCAGGTGGACCGAGGACATGACCATGCCCGGCGTGCAGAAACCGCACTGGACGGCGCCGCGTTCGACGAACGCCCGCTGCACCGGATGGAGTTCGGTGCCGGATGGCGCCATCCCCTCGATGGTCCGGACCTCCAGGCCGTCCGCCTCGACGGCCAGCGTCAGGCAGGAATTGACCGGCCGTCCGTTCAGCCAGACGGTGCAGGCGCCGCAATCGCCCGTCTCGCAACCGACTTTCGTCCCGGTCAGACCCAGGTCGTCGCGCAAGGCCTCGGCGAGCGTTCGGTTCGGCTTCACCGCCAGGGAGTGTTCGTCACCGTTGACGACAAGAACGATCGTTCGCTTCTTCATGGTACCCGCTTGTATGGGATGTCCCCGGCAGACTACGGCGGGACGGACGGCGCGTCAAGCGCAGGCGGGGAACCGTGGTCGGAAGGCGAGATGGTCTTGGCGAGGGCTTGCGGCGCGTGCTCCGCGTGTCAGGATGTTTGGAAAATGTGCCGCGGCCAGTATCATGCCGGTATCCGGGCCGCATCGAACTGCCCGCGCGTCGAGCGAGTCGAGCGCGGCGGCAGCAAAGGCAGGAGCACCTGTAATCTACCATCGGTGGCGCAGGTCCATTCGGCATGTCCTGACGCGCCACCTTGTCGGGGACCACCAATGATGCGCAGACGTTCGCGTGTTTGTCCGTTGCTCACCCTTCTCGCAGGCATGTCCATGGCGGCCTGCGGCGGCGGCGGCAGCGCAAGTTCGGCGCCGCCGACCACCACTCCTCCCGCCACCACTCCTCCCGTCACCACGGTGGGTCCGCCCACCCAGGTGATCGTCGCGAATGTGAACGAGCGTACGGTCGGTAGCATTCGGATGTACTCGTCGAGCCAGCTGTCGGTCACGTGGGTCGCCTCGTCCGGTACTGTGGATCACTACGAGCTCGTTGTGGCTGATGCGGTCGCTGGCACGTCGACGACAGTACGGGCGGCGACTTCGAGTCAGGTGCTGACCGCGCTCAAGGCCGCAACCACCTACTCGGTGAAGGTGACCGCGTGCGCCGACGCGCCGTGCGCGAACTCCGGGAGTGCGGCCGCCGTCTCCGGCACGACGAGCTCGGAGTACTGGCAGCTGCAAGGCACGGGCAGCTCCGTGACCGGATTGACGAAGATCGTCAGCGACGGCAACGCGCGGATCAGCGCCACGCGGTTTGGTCCGGAAGCCGGCGTCAACGCGGACCGGTTGCAGCTCTACTACGGTCCGACCTTCAGCAACCCGCAGGCGCTGACGACGGCCGTCACATCGCAGCGGACCGACGCGTCCGTGCCTGACAGCTACTTGAGCTTCGTGAGCATGGCGGGGACGACCGGCCTGGTCTCGCCGACCGCCAGCAGCACACTGGTGAAGCAGGTCGCCACCGGGCAGGGCGTGCCGCTGTCCGCCGCGATGGGCGGGAGAGTCCGTCTGTTCTTCGAGGCCGCTGGCGCCGACAACAAGACGCGTATCCTGTATCTCGACAGCCAGGACGGCTACGTCGGGCGCGACTTCAACTCCGGCAGTTCCGATCTGTGCACGACGACCGCGGACTATCAGACCGGCGGCGGCTGCTTCCCGACCGTCGCCGTCGGCGTCGAGGGCGACGCGACGCTCCCCAACACGAATATCCGGAACGCGCGCCAGTTCAAGCTCGGCTATCCGGTTCTCACCGACTGGCGGTGGAATGGCGACGTCGGGACGTTCATGGTCCTGACCACCGAATCGGTTGGCGCCTGCACCCCGTTCACCATGAACCACGCCTATGCCGTCTGGACCGGCGTGAAGTGGGATGTGCAATACGCGCCGGACGGTTGCCCGAAGCTCTTCAAGAGCGCGCAGGCGGCGTTCCCGATGCACCTCGGCGGCGCCCGCTACAAGATGTACTACGGCGATCCGTCCACCACGACCGGCCGCGTGACCTCCAGCGGTCTGCCATGGCTCGGACCGAAGAAGCTCATCTACGCCGATGGCGCCACCACGGGAACGGCGATCGTCGATTTCGAAGACTGGGAAGCGACCTCCGCCGCTCGAGATGTGATCTTCCTCTGGCCCAATGGGGACCAGCTCGACGACACGGCCGAGGGATACATCGACGACTTTCACTTCCTCGCGCCGACCGGCTCGCTGTCGCTGCAGGTGATGTATCTGGCCATCACCAACAGCACGGTGGCGCCGATCGCGGCGAGCGCGATTCTCCTGAATCCGTAGGCGATCGGTGCCTCTTCGCAGCATGGTACAGATGCACCCCTCCGACGGTCGTGCCGTACAACCCCGTCTTCGCGTGGAACGTGCCCTCACGCAAGGTGAGGCCCAGCACCAGCCGTCGGGTCGAGTTGTCAATCAGGACTGATACGTGCCGCCCACTGCCCGCGCGACAGTTCGACAACCTTCGAGGCGCCACCTCAATCCATGTCGCACCGCAGGCCGCGAGCCGCTTCGCGGCGGGCGCATCGCGCACCCGTCTCTCTTCTTTGTGCGACCGTGGCGCATGGCACTGACGGTCACACAAACGGGTCGACGAGCTTCACGCCCGCTCGTTGGAAGTCTCGAACATTGCGAGTCACGACCGTCAGTCGGTGGTGGAGGGCCGTCGCGGCGATCATGCTATCCAGGAGCGGGATCGCCTGCCCCTTCCGTTTCAGGTGGGCCACGAGTCTCGCCCAGCGAAGGCTCACGGCGGCGTCCCACGGCAGACAGTCGATCGCTTGCACAACGGACTCGAACCAAGCCTCGAGCGCCTCCCGTTTGCGACCGGCGGGATAGCCGAGGATGCCGACGCTGAGTTCTCCAAGCACGACCGCGTCCACGACGACCTCGTCCTCGTGAGCCGTCAGCCAGGCGACAACCTTTGGATCTGGAGCTGGCTTGGTCGGCTCACTCAACACGTTGGCGTCAACCAGGAACATCATCGTCTCCGGGCGGCCGGAACGTCGTCGGTGGTTTCGGATCTCTCCATCGGCCTGAACCGCCCCTTGGCCGGGCAGGCCAGCAGCAGGTTCACCAATCCCACGTTCCGCCGTCGCGTCAGCCGCGTGAGTCGATACTCGCCGCGGTCGATGCGCTCGATCTGGAAGCGTTCGCCGGGACGGATGTCATCCTGCTGGCGCAGTTCGGCCGGCAGCACCACCTGGCCCTTGCTGGAGAGCGTCGTCGTCATGGGAGGTAAGATATCGTCTTACGCCGGCGATGTCAACGCCGCAGGGTTCAGACGCGACCGCCGTCTGTGCCGCCAGGGATTGCGGGGAGGCGAGGCGGACGGGATACAATGACGGCCGACGAACGGAGGTTCGTACGAATCTGCCAACCAGGTTGATCGCAGGCGCGGCCATCGGCTGGGTCGTTGGGTGCCTCGTGACCGCGGGAATCTCGGCGCAACGAGCCGCGCAATCGCCCGCGCCTCCGCCGCGAACAGATCAACGACCCGTCTCCGAGCTCACCACCGCCGACATCGGCCGCCAGCTCGAAGCGCTCGCCGCCGTCCGGACCGCGGAGTGGTTCCACTTGGCCTCGCTGAGCGTGTCGGCACTGCACGAGCAGAAGCTCTCGCCAACGCCCACCAGCCTCACGCGCGAACTCCGGTCCCGGAGCTTCAAACGGGACGAAGACTCCCTGACGGGCACCGACTACCGGCCGATCCGCTCAACGGCGGATCTCGGCTGTCTCGATCCCGCCGCCATCACCGTGTCGATCCAGGCCGGCACGCACGTGGCCAGCAACGCGCCGCCCCTGCCGTCGCCCATCACCTACGCCACGAAGATGGAGGATTGGCTCGAGCGAATCTTCACCGCCGGGTCCCCGGCGTGGCTGGTGGCCGCCGGCACGATCGGCGGCAAGGAGTGCGTGCAGGAGACCAACACGGGATTCGACCGGCGCGTGTGGACGCCGGCTGGTCTGCAGCAGGCGTCCACCTCGACCAAACCCGGCACGACGCCGCTCGGCGTCTGGTCGCTCGATGCGCGGAGCGAGTCCGACGCCAACCGAATGGCTGCCCTCGTCAGGGAACTCATCACCCGATCGAGGAATCGGGGCCGGTGATCCCGCCTGCAATCTCGACTCCCTGCGCGATGATCAGCCCTGTGTCAGAGTCGGCGCGTACCTTGGCAACGTCTGATAAGGGGCCTTGTGTTCGTTTCGCCCAGAGAGTGCGCAGGGGACCCCCGCTAATGCTTCCTATCGTCTCTGATCACGATGACTGATCGCCGATAACCTTCTATGAAACGAATGACCAACGTTGTGGAGACATTGACCGCGCATCGTGAGGACCTTCGCGCGGCACAAGCAGTTCCCAGCACAGGTGGCCACGGACCTCGAGTGGGCCGGTGTTTGTGGATGGGACGCTGACAACGCGTCACTTGTGGCATTTCGCGCCGTGACTCGCCGCGCTTGCAGTGGCCGTCCCCGGCGCGCCACGCTCGAAATCCATGTCGCACCGCAGGCAGCGGGCCGCCTCGCGGTTGGCGACGCTGCGGAAGTTGCCATCACCCGTGGCCTCAACGGGTGCAAAACCCGCGATCCGCACATGGGGGAACTTGCATATCGGCCAATAACGGGCGGAAGAGAGCACCGGTTCGGGGCACACGGCCTGCAGCGTGGACCGTGTGGCCAGACCTTCGGACACGTACCGGCAGCGGCATCCAGAACAGAGCGTGCTGTCGTGTCCGCGATGCGGCCAGACGATGCGGTTGATTGCGCTCATTGAACAAGCGGACGTTATCCGGCGCATCCAGCGGCACCTCGGACTGCCACCCGAAGTCCCCGAGCCGGCCCCGGCGCGCGCCCCACCGCGCGTCTACGATCGCGACGACAGCGGCGACCGGGTCCAGGGCGGGATCGACACCGTCGCCTGCCGGACGTTCGAACCCGCGATTGACGACCCATGCTGACGGCGGTTCGATGGCCGCCCCAATCGACGTGTACGTGTGAGGCCACGTTCCAGCCCAAATCCCGCCCAATTCCCGCCCAATTCCCGCTTGCAATGTCGACTCCCTGCGCGATAATCAGCCCTGTGTCAGCGTCGGCGCGTGCCTTGGCAACGTCTGATACGGGGCCTTATGTTCGCTTCGCCCAGAGAGTGCGCAGGGCCCCCCGCTAATGCTTCCTATCGTCCCGGCATCAACGACATCGCCGGCAACACGGGGCCGATGACCCACGAGCAGATCGAAGGCCACATCGCGTCGATGGCCAAATTGGCGCGCGCCAATAACATCAGCGTTGTCCGCGCCAGCATCCTGCCGGTTGGCGAGTACCACATGCCGCCGGGCAGCACGGGAGAGCCCCAGACGACCAGCCGGCCGATGGCGCGCATCAAGGCGCTGAATGCGTGGATGAAGACGTGCGCGGCGGCCAACGGCCGCGCGTATCTGGATTACTACTCGGCGATCCAGACCGCGCTGAAGCGGGCGCCATGAATGGCGCCCCTACACCGGACCGGGCAACGCCCGGAGGGGCGCGAGTGATCGCGCCCACTGGTTCGCCTGGCTGCCAGGTGAACGTTGGACACCATCACTTTCCGAACGTGGACTGTGCCGCGCGCTGGATGGTGGTGATCGCGTCGTCCTGCACGATGAACCCATCCTTCACGGTGTCGTGCGCCTGGCGCGTCGTCTGGTTCACGAAGGCGCCGTGATTCCGGTACAGCAACGCCAGCGTGGCAGCGTCGAAGGGCTTGAACCACCCGAACGTGGAGCACGAATTGGTCGCGGGCCCATTCACGCCAGAGTTGGTCGCGGTGGCCACCTCGTGTTCGGCCAACCGGATGCCGCCCAGCGCGTTGCCATACCCGTCTCGCTGGATCAGGTTTCCGGATCTCGCGATGTCCGGGGCGCCAGGCGGCGGCACGCCATCCTCCAGCCACCCGATGAGGTGATCGAGCGCAGCGTTGAGCACAAAGAACATCGGAACCCGACTGAAGGGCGGCAGGGTGCAGACGAGGCTTCCTGTTGCCAGTCCGTCACGAATCATCAGCGGTTGGGTCTCCTCCTGGATGTGGGCGTCGTGGGGGGCGGTGCCCGCCACCTCCCAGCGCTGGAAACGGTCGGAGGAGGCCTGCCGCGCGTATGAGGGCTTGGCGACATCGAACTCGGTTGCCAACTGGAACACTGGTGTCTGGAGATCCGTCCTGAAGTTGCCGTGAAACAGGACCTTGAGGAACGCGTCGAACACGCCGACCAGCGGATGGATTGAGTTGTGGTAGGTGACGAGATGCTGCGTCGTCGACGCGGCAATGATCCATCTCACCGGCAGTCCGCCCATCGGATCGACGAAGCCCTCGGGATGCCGTACGGCCTCGGCCGCCTGCGAGAAGATGTCGTAGGCCAGGACGTCGCCGGGGATGGTCCCGCCATCCGTGAGATTCAGTGCGCCGTAGCGGAGCGGACTCCATCCTTTCAGCCCCTTCCCGGGCGCCGGGGCAACGCCCGCATTGATGACGGACACGCCGATCCACGCGTGGCCGCGCCGGACGAAGTGCTCGCGGGACGCGGCCCACAACATGTCCCACTCCTGGGAGTTCGCGCCGTTCTGCATTTCCATCACGACCGTGCCGCTGAAGTGCTCGGGCGATGCCGGCCTCCGGACAATGATGCGCGTCGTGTACGCGTGGCCGCCGTCAACGATGGTGGCGTAGGCTGGTGGGCCGGGGAAGGCGTAGCGGGCGGCGGTGCCCTGGAGAAAGAACTCTTCCTCGACGTAGCCGACGCGTTGCACCTCGTCAGCCCGGGAGAAGAACGGGTAGTCGTGAGAAGGATCACCCGGCACGGCGGACGCCGGGATTGGGCCAGCGACGAGAGGATGGGGCGCGGTCGCCGTCAGCGTGACCGCCAGAACCACCAGAACCGCGGCGCCAAGTGCGAGCCGTTTCACCATCGCAGCACACTCCTTTCGACCGGCGAGCCTATAACGTGGGCTGCGATTGTGTCAGGGTGGGCTGGACGACGACATAGGCGGGCGCTTGATTTCGCCTTGATTCTTCCCTGCCGCCGAACATGCTGCAAAGATGGAGCTTACAGCTGCGCGACGGGCGCGGCCAGCTTCATCTTGCCGACCAGCGCCGCAAAACGTGGGTCGTTTCGGATGGGATCGAAGTGCCCGTAGCTGAGGATCGGCATCATGTTCTGATCGCGCTCCTCGACCGCCCGATCGAACCACTCGAAGGCGGCGTCCAGTTCTCCGAGTCCCAGGTGGGTGTGTGCAAACGCGGTCGGAAGCACGTAGCTGTCCAATCCCCGGAGTTGCTGCAGCACCGCGCGGGCCTCGGCCTTCTTTCCGCAGGCGCCGTAGGCCAGGCCCAGCCATCCGAGAAAGAACGTGGACCCCGGTGACAGATCGATGGCCTGAAGATGCTCGCGAATGGCCTCCTCCGCGAACTCGAGCCCGGGCCGCGAGGGGGTCCAGGGGCGCACGCCACTCGCCGTTTCAGTGTGCATCTGCCGGTACGCGCACCCGATGAAAAAGTGCGCCCAGCACGAGGTGGGCTCGAGTTCGAGCAGATGGCGGGCTTCGACGATGGCCTCTTCGTATTGGCCGTCGGTCAGCACCATGCAGACCAGCCAGGCGCGCGTGTAGCGATCCAGCGGGTTCCATTCGAGCGCACAACGCAGCTCGTCGATCGCTTCTTTCATGCGGTTGAGCGGCATGAGCACGGCGATGGCGTTCCGGGCTCTCACAACGGGCGAAGCCGGGTCCAGTTCGATGGCCCGCGCCATCTCACGCGCGGCCGCGGGCCAGTCGTAGTCGAGTTGCTTGTGATATTCGGCGAGCATCGCATGCGCTTCGGCCAGCCCGTCATCGGCCTCGACGGCCCGGCGCACGTGCGTGATGCCGATCGAGAAGGCGTCCCGCGGGCGCATGTACCCGAAGTACCCGATCGTCGAGTAGAAATCGGCCAGGGCATCGTGCGCCAGCGCGAATCCCGGGTCACGCGCCAGCGCCTCCTCGAAGTGCTGCCTGGCCGTTGCCATGGCATCGGGAGTTCCGCGTTCGAGCAGGTAGCGACCCTGGATGTACTCGTTGTAGGCCGCCGCATTGCCAGTCGGCCTCCGGCGAGCCCGCGCACTCGGCAGGCGGCCGTCCATCTCGTCGACAACCGCACGGCTGTCCAGATGCGCGCCGATGGCTGCGGCGATCGTGGTCCGCAGTTCGAAGACGTCTTGCACCGGCGCGTCATAGCGCCGGGCAAACAGGTGCGTCTGGTCGCTCACGCGAATCAGCTGAACGGTGATCGCGACGTGATCGCCGTCGCGGCGGACGCCTCCCTCGACCACGTGATCGACGCTCAGTTCGCGACCGATCCGGGAGACGTCCTTGCTTGCGCCGCGGTAGCACATCGCCGTCGTGCGCGCGATGACCGCGAGGTGCTCAGGGGCAAGCGCAGCCAGTTCGGTGATGACTTCTTCGGTCATAGCGTCGCTGAAGTACTCCTGGCCGGGATCACCGCTGAGGTTGACAAACGGCAGAACGACGAGCCTCTTGCGCTCCGCGCTGCGCGGGCCCAGCGACGGTGCCTCGGAGACCGCCCCGATGAACCGATAGCCCCGCTTGGGCAGTGTCTCGATGTACCGCGGATGATCCGCCGAGTCCCCGAGCGCCTCCCGGACCCTGGCGATGGCGTTGTTCAGGTTGTTGTCGAAGTCCACGAACACACCGTCGGACCAGAGCCGCCTGCGCAGATCCTCTCGCGTCACGACGTCTCCCGCCCGTTCGAGCAGTGCACTCAGCACGAGGAACGCCTGATCCCGGAGATTGACTCGAATGCCGTGCTTGCGAATCTGGCCATCGGCGAGGTTCACTTCAAACGAGTCGAAGCGGAGGATGATGGCCATGTTGGTCCCCGGGTTGACCGGCGGACCGCAGGTTACCCCTCGCGGCAAGTCGCGGTCAATTGCCCGCCAGACTTGATGTCGATGATGTCGATGTGCTCGATTGATGCCGATGAACAGGAGGCACTGTGCCTGACACGGTCCAGATTCCCTGGCTTCACGATCGGCACAGCCACGCCTCGCTCTATGCGTCGCTCATCGGGTGCCCCGCGCTGGCCGGGATGAATACCGGGGACGCGCTCGCGGTGCTGCGGGCCCTCGACTTCGAACATCTCTCGGTGGTCTTTGGATGGCACAGCGCGGTGACGCCGCTCGGCCGCGCGGATCTGAAAGACCTGCCTCCTGCGGTCATCGTGAACATCAGCATGCACGGTTTCGCTTTGACCGACGCTGCGCTTCCACTGCTTGCCGATCGACAGCCAGAACTGGTCGCACATCAAGACGAAGCGGAGTGGGCGGAACGGAATCTGCCGCAGTTGCTGGAGTTCTATTGCCGCACGGCCGGACTCACGCCTGAGAAGTTGACCGCGTTCGTGGCGGACCTCGAGCGCGTCGGTCTTGGATCAGTTGACGACATGCTGATTCCCGGCGAAGACGCGTACCAGGTGATTCGCCAGTCCCGATGGGGCGCCGACATCCAGTGCTGGGCCACGCCCCGGACCCATCAAACCCTCAGCCCGCCGTCGCGCGACGCGCTGGCAGGTCTGAAGTTCTTCACGGATGGCGCCATCGGATCCCGAACCGCTGCGCTGCGGGGGACGTTCCGCGACGGCCGGCAGGGGCTGCTGCTCTACGACGATGGGGAACTGCTGGGGGCGCTGGGCGAGTGCCACGGCTCAGGCAAGCCTGTGGCGATTCACGCGATTGGCGACCGGGCGATCGAGCAGGTGCTGCGTGTGCTGGAGCGGCTCGATCGCGACGGCATGAGATTCCCGCTCGTGCGGATGGAGCACGCCCAGTTCATCGACGAGATCCAGGCCCGGCGGGCGCGGGATCTCGGCGGTGTGAGGCGAAGCTTCACTAGCGGAACAGATCCACGCCGTACCGCTTGCGCATCAGATCGAAATACGCCTCACCCGTCATCGGGCGGCCGTTGTTCACCCATTCCTCGTCCGAAGTCTCGTGTCGCCCTTTCGCGAGGACGCGGGCGTCGTCGCCCGCTCGTGAGCGCGGCGTGGCTGGCCGTGTTCGTGCTGCTCGTCGTTCAGAACGTCCGTCTCGGCCGGTTCATGGCGGACCCGTCGGCTGACTGGTGGCTCACGACCAAAGACGATGTGTGGGCCAAACATGCCTGCACGCCCGCCTACATCGAGGAGGCAGACCTGCACCGTCAAGGCGTGTCCAATGTCTACGATGGCCAGTACTACGCCCAATTCAACCGGGCGGCCGAGCCGCCGCTCACCGTGACGCACCTCGACGCCTGGGCTGGCGATCGATTTCAGTACCCGCCTCAGTTCCTGATGCTGTCCCGCGCTGCGCTGGCGCTCACCAATGACTACCTGGTGATTCGCACCTGGTGGTACGGGATTGAGGCGCTGGCGTTCATCGCGGTCGTCCTTTTGCTCGCTGGGTGGGTCGGGGGGCCGGCCGGCATGGCCGCGGCTCTGTTGATTCCCGTGATGTGGCTTTCGGTGCCGGTGATGCAGAGCTTGCAGTACGGGCAATTCCATTTGATGGCGCTGCTGCTGGCGATGGGCGGGATGATGGCGCTCGAGAATCGTCGGGACGCGGCGGGAGGAGCGCTGCTGGCCGCCGCCGTGCTGCATGTGAGGCCACGTTCCAGCCGAATTCCCGCCTGCAATCTCGACCCCCTGCGCGACAATCAGCCCTGTGCTAGAGTCGGCGCGTACCTTGGCACCGTCTGACAAGGGGCCTTCTGTTCGCTTCGCCCAGAGAGTGCGCAGGGGACCCCGATAATGCTTCCTATTGTCTGGGCACGTGCACCACGCGGAGACGCCCGCCGCTCTTTTCTGCCAGCTTCATCGCCGAGAACGCGGTGTCGTCTCCGCCAATCGTGATGAGCATCGACACATTCAGACGCAGCAGGGACAGGATCGTGTTCTCGAGATGCTGCGGGTTCTTGGTGGGGTTCGCACGCGCGATGCCGATGTAGGATCCGCCCCGGAAGTGAATCCGGCTGACGTCGCCGATGGTGAGCCGACGGACGTGGTCGATGTTGCCGTGCATCAGCCATTCGAATCCGTCCAGCACGCCGACCACTTCAACGCCTTCGAAAGCCGCGCGGATCGTCGCGGCGCTGATGACGCTGTTGATGCCGGGCGCCGGACCGCCGCCCACCAGGATTGCGAGTTGTTCGGGATGATGCACGTCGGCGTCTCCCCGAACACGGGATCTCCACCGAACGCATATCGTAGCTGGGGAGTCGCGGAAGGCCTTAGGGGCTAGGCGATCGGAGCCGACGGGATCCCCTGACGCGTCAATGGGCAGCGGTCGTTGTCACCGTCGATGAGCCCTCGAATGGGGCGTCCCGCTCCAGCGCCTCCAGGACGAGGTTCCTGACTTTGTCGAGCGAGATCAGCGTACCGGAAAGGTTGACCTGCTCATGACAAACACCTCGAAACACATTGCCCGAGAATGTCTCGACGACGACTGGGGCCTCCTTGCACTCCAGATCCAAGGTGAGCCGCTTGATCTGAGGAATGCCGATGCGCATCCCTCCGAGTGACTGCTCCGAGAATTGGATATAGCGGTCACGGACACGCTCGTCGAAATGACCAACGGCTGCCCTGGCAGGCAAGCGGAACTTGAGTTGGGATCTGTCCCAATAGACTGCCTCGATGATCGGCAATGGTTGTTCCGCATCGGTCATTCGCTTGAGCGTCAGGGGGGACGTTCGATTGGTGCGCACGAGTGCGATTACTGCATCGCCAGTCACCAAACAGGGACCCATCGTGAACGAACCGCAGTCGTGATTGGCGATCTTCTGCAGACCACCCGTGAACGCACCTGATTCCCTGGTCTGCACGGACATGTGACCCTGCGATACGGTCAGTGAGATGATCTGGTCCGACTTGATTTCAACCACACCCAGCAGATTGTCGGCGATCTTGATTCCTTCGACAGAGCTGTAGAACCAAGCGCAGTCCTCCCAAATGTCCACGAGATAGCCCACGTGCCCCGTCTCGGCTATTGTGAAGAACACTCTCCTGTCACTACCGTCTACGTTGGTCGCCGGATACCCCCGCAGCCAAATGTCTTTGCCACCAACACTTGGCAGTTGATACGAAGTCGAGCCGTCATCCTTCCCCTTCGTGGAATATTGCACCGCAGTGCCTGCGAGGTAGGCGAAGGAGCGGACTTCCGAGTCCTTGGCTCCAACAACAAAATATATCGCGTTGGTAGCAAACAGTAGGCGCTCAGAGTCCAACGACGCTCGGCCATCCTCGCGCCGGGCTTCCACCTCCCTGGTGGTCGCCTGCAGGGCCTGTTCCTGGATAACGGGCGTCTGGGCTGGCTCGACGAACACTGGGATAGAAGAAGCGGGTGCGGTTGGACCGCTGGGTCCGATGACCTCGGTCGGGGGCGCTCCAGTGGTCGGCCCGCTGATCTCCGTCGATGGTATCGGCTGGCCAGCACCGGAGGGAGGACGCTGTTCTATTCGTCCGGGAGATGGTGGCATCTCTGGACCGGAGTTGACCCGTGCCTGAGGCAGTTCTGCTTCGGTCTTCATGTAGGATGCGATCTTGCGAACCGCGGCATCTTGGTGCACGTGGCTATAGGTGACCCCGTTGAGGGATGACAAGACCCGCATCTCACCCGGGAGGAGCGCCCACACTTCTTCGGAGGGGAAGGCGAACGTCTCGGCAAATACCGGGATGACATTCCGTCCGGTCTCAAGGGCGTGCATGATCTCGCGTTTCAGCCAATCGGACTTGCTGGCACACCGATCCAATGACGCCCTGCTGAGGACGAGAATGAAGTTCGGTGCCTCCTCGATGCGACGAAGCAACACTTCATCGAATCTGCCAACCTGGAGCTCGTTGACATCGAGAAACAGCCGTTTGTGGTAACGATTCGCCAACTGGGCCTTCAACAGGCTCGCCAGATCGCTGCCCGTGTCACGGCGATAACTGATGAAGGCATCAAAGCGATCGCAGACGAGCGGAAATTCGCTGCCACAGCCTGAGCAGAACGGCACGTCCAAGGGATTTCGGTGGCCGCAGACAGAACACGACTTCCCTGTGGGCTGTTCGCTGCCGGATCGCTTCGTCCCCAACAAGCGTCCCAAGAACGTCGTTCGAGGATTCGTCATTCCAATCAGCTCCCGGCTGAACGACTAAACGGGTGAAGTTCGCCTGTCGAGGTGAGAAGCGGTTGCGGCGAGCCGCGTTTGATTGTGCACGACAGGGATTCTACTGCTATCCGGCCGCCGCGATCTTCTCTCTCCGAGACAAGCCCGATGACAGGACGAACAGGAATCCCGGCGCCGAGAACGCCATCCACGCCCACGCCGGAAGAACGCCCCGACGCTCGTGCACGCCACCCCATTGTCGCGCGGGTCGCCGCCGCCTTCAAGCGCTTGGGTGGTGCCAGCGCCGGCAGCATCCGCCACCCGGCAACTCCCACGCCTGTGGCGGGTCGGTACGCGACGCAAATGGGGTAGAGTCCAGTGATGGACCAGCCCGCCTCCGCGGAGAGTGCTGTGTCAGAGTCGGCGCGTACCTTGGCAGGTTCTGATAAAGGGCCTTATGTTCGCTTCGCCCAGAGAGTGCGCAGGGGACCCCGCTAATGCTTCCTATTGTCTGATATCGGTGACTGATCGCCGATAACCTACGATGAAACGAATGACCAACGTCGTGGAGACATTGCCCGCGCATTGCGAGGACCTTCGCGCGGCACAGGCAGTTCCCAGCACAGGTGGCCACGGACCTCGAGTGACCCGGTGTTTGTGGATGGGGCGCTGACAAAGCGTCACTTGTGGCATTTCGCGCCGTGACTCGCCGTGCTGGCAGCGGCCGTCCCCGACGCGCAACGCTCGGAATCCATGTCGCACCGCAGGCAGCGAGCCGCCTCGCGGCGGGCGACGTCCTCGGTGACCACGTGTTCCACTTCGGCAAAACTAGCTCGTCGATCGCTGGCGGGCACGTGAGGCACGCCCAGGCGTTGGGCGCGCGCGGCGCCAATCGGTATCAGCCGGATCGGCGACGGGTCGACGTAGTTGCCGGCGCGTGCACCGTCGCCAGGCTGCAGCAGGTCTTCACCCGACAGATAGCGGTCGATGGCCGCCGCGACTCTCTTGCCAGCAGCGATCGCGTCGACGACGGTGTTGGGCCCCGTCACGACGTCGCCGCCGGCAAACAAGCCCTTCCGGGTAGTCGCCAGCGTCCGGGGATCCGCCGCAATCGACCCCCAATCCGTGGTCTTGATCGCCGCGCCCTCGGGTGTGCCGGATCGGAGGCTCTCGATCCCGGGCTTCTCGCCGACGGCGACGATCAGCGTGTCGAGCGGCACCACGTGCTCCGAGCCCGCGATCGGCACCGGCTTGCGTCGCCCGCTGCTGTCGGTCGGACCGAGTTCGTTCTTCAGGCACGTCAGGCCGACGATGGCGCCGTTGGCCGTCTGGACGCCCACCGGGGTCAGCAGGCACCTGAGGATCGCGCCTTCGTCGATGGCAGCGTCGATCTCGTCAGAAAACGCCGGCATCTCCTCACGGGTCCGCCGGTAGATGATCGTGACCTCGTCGACGCCCTCCTGCCGTAGCGCGATGCGGGCGGCGTCGATCGCCGAGTTGCCGCCGCCAATCACGCCGACCTTGCCTTTGGCGAGGCTGACCCCGCGCAGGTTGAATTCGCTCAGGAACCGCAGCGACGGATAGACGCCGTGCGCCTGCTCGCCATCGACACGCAGTGGCATGCTCTTCATCGATCCGATCGCGAGGAACACCGCGTCGAAGCCGTCGGCGAACAACGAGTCGGGCGTGATCTGATCGCCAAGCGAGACGCCCATCTTCAGCGTGATGTTGTCATCGAGCAGCGCGGCAATGTCGCGGTCGAGCACCTCGCGCGGCAATCGGTACGCCGGGATGCCCAGCCGGAGCATGCCGCCCGGCTTGTCGTTGGCGTCGAAGATCGTCACCTTGTAGCCGCGCAACGACAGCATGTGCGCGGCCGTCAGGCCGGCGGGCCCGGCTCCGACGATGGCCACCTTCTGCGCCTTCGCCACCTGGGCGCGCACGGGCTTGTAGACCGACGGGTCGGTGTTGTCGGTGATGAACCGCTTGAGCGAGCGAATGGCGACAGGCGCTTCGCCCGACGCCGCGAGCCGGCAACTCTTCTCGCAACGGTGATCGCAGACGCGCGAGCAGACCGAGGGGAACGGGTTCGCCTCGCGGATGGCGATGTAGGCCTGGTCGTACTCGCCCCGCTCGATGTGCGCCACGTAGCGCCACGCCTGCGTGCCGATCGGGCACGCCAGCTGGCAGGGCGACGCCGCAGGCGGCGCGGGCAGGGGGCCGGGCAGCAGCTTGTCCGCGATCAGCCCGTCGAACACCATCGCGGCCTGGTCGCTTGCGAAGAACGCGTTGATCTCGTCTTCCTTGCGGGTTGGCGGCCGCAGCTTCTCGCGCTGTACGAGCTTGACGTAGGGGATCAGCTTTGCCACGGTGTCGAGCCTGCTCTTCACGGCCGGCGCATCGAGGCCGGCAGCGTGTCCCAGCGGGCCCAACTGGCTCATCTGACGCGAGAACCCCGTCATGATCTCCGCGAAGCGCGTACCCTCCGAGGCCGCAATCCAGTCGATCCGCAGCCGCTCGGGCTCGAGACCGATACCGGCGAGCAGCTTCCTCCCGGTGTGCACGTTGCAGAGCGCGTCGTAGTTGCCCTCGGTCACGTAGTGGCAGTCGCCGGGCCAGCAGCCGCCGATGATTACGCCGTCGGCGCCCTTGGCGTAGGCGCGGACGATGAAGGACAGATCCACCCGGCCCGTGCACATGACACGGATGATCCGGACGTCGGGCGAGTAGCTTTGCCTGGAAACTCCAGACAGGTCTGAGGCCGAGTACGCTCACCAGTGGCAGAGGAACGCGATGATCCTCGGCTTATGCTCGAAGCTCGCCATCGATCCTCCTTCCTGGTGCGCAGTTGACCCGGTTCACGTGCCTAGCTCCAGTCCCCGGACAGGGCTGCATCGATCTGGTGGTTGATCTCTTCGTTCGTGAAGTGCTGGAGCGCGATGGCGTCCGTGGGGCACTGGGAGCAGCACAGCCCGTCGCCCTTGCACAGGGCGGGATTCACCACCGCCTTCTTGCCTTCGGGCGTCTCGTTCCAGCTGATCGCGCCGTAGCGGCAGGCCTCAATGCACGCCCCGCAGGACACGCAGTCGTGCTGCTCGACCCGGCAGATGGCGCCGGACGCCGTGACCGAGTCCTGCGACAGCACGCATCCGGCCCGGCCGGCGGCACCCAGGGCCTGCGCGATGGTCTCGGAGATGTGCTTGGGATAGTGCGCGGCGCCGCAGATGAACACGCCGTCGCCCGCGGCGTCCACCGGGCGCAACTTGACGTGCGCCTCCTGGAAGAAGCCGTCCGGATTCATCGAGACCTTGAACAGGCGCGCGGCGTCCTGGCTACCCGCCGACGGCACCACGGCCGCCGACAGCACGACCAGATCCACGTCGAGCGCCAGCTTCTGACCGAGGACGGGATCGGGCACCGTGACCCGCAGGACGGAACGGCCGTCGTCATCCTGAGCGGCCTCGACCACGGGGCCGTCAGCCGGCTCGAAGCGCACGAAGGCCACGCCCTTGGCGGCGGCCTCGCGGTAGCTGTCTTCGTGCAGGCCATACGTCCGCATGTCGCGGAAGAGCACGTAGACGTCGAGGCCGGGCCGCTGCTGCTTCAGGCGGAGCGCGTTCTTCACCGCCTGGCTGCAGCAGACGCGGGCGCAGTAGTTGCGATCCTCGGTCCGGCACCCGACGCACTGGATCATGGCCACGGCACGGGCATCGCCGAGCGCCCCGCCGGCGAGGCGCTCTTCCAGTTCGAGCTGCGTCAGCACGCGCGGGTCCTGCCCGTACAGGTGCTCGGTTGGCCGGTACTCGTCGGCTCCGGTGGCCAGGATGATGACGCCGTGACGGATCGTCTTGGTCCGCCCCTCGGAACGCACGGTCGTCACGAAGTTGCCCACGTAGCCCGAGGCGTCCGTGATGGTGGCCGCGTGCGACACGTGGATGAGCTGGTGCTTGTAGATCTTGCGCACCAGTTCGCGCACGTATCCCTGCACATCGAGCCCATCGAGGGTCGTCGTGATCCGCCGCGCCATCCCGCCAAGCTCGCTGTTCTTCTCCAGCAGTTCGACCTCGAAGCCCTGGTCCGCGAGGCTGAGCGCGGCCGTCATCCCGGCAACGCCGCCGCCGACGACCAGTGCGACGTGCGTGACCGGCAGCCGCGACTCCTGCAGCGGCTCCAGGTGGACGGCGCGCGCCACGGACATGCGGACGATGTCCTTGGCCTTCTGGTTGGCCTCGTCTTTCTGCTTGGAATGGACCCAGGAGCAGTGCTCCCGGATGTTGGCCATGTCGAAGAAATACTGGTTGATGCCGCCCTCGCGCAGCGTGTCGCGGAACAGCGGCTCGTGCGTGCGGGGCGTGCAGGCGGCCACCACCACGCGATTCAGACCCTTCTCCCGGATCGTGTTCGAGATCTTGGCCGCCGCGTCGGTGGAGCAGATGAAGAGGCCCTCCTCGGCGTGGGCGACGTGATCGAGCCCCTTGGCGTACTCGACCAGCCCCGGCACATTGACGACGCGCCCGATGTTGGCCCCGCAGTGGCAGGCAAAGACGCCCACCTTGACCTCTTCCGCCGAGACGTTGCGCTCCTCCGGGTAGACGCGGTCGCGAGCCAGCGCGCCGCGGCGCGAGTGAAGGAGGGCGTTGGTCATGGCGCCCGCGCCGCTGGCGGTGACGACCGCCTCGGGGATGTCCATCGGGCCCTTGAAGGCGCCGGAGACGAAGACGCCCGGCCTCGTGGTGGCGATGGGGTTGCCCGGGTCCGTCTTGCAGAACCCGTGCGAGTCCAGCTCGATCCCGAACTGCTGCGCCAGCAGCGTCGCGTCGGCCGGCGCCTCGAGGCCGACGCCGAGCACGACGAGGTCGAACTCCTCCTCCTTCACCGCGCCGCCGCTGGCGTAGCGGATGGTGACATTCTTGGTGTCCGGGATCTCGCGGCCGATCGAGACGTAGCTGCGCTCGAAGCGCACGCCGGGCAGACGCTTCGCCCGGTCGTAGAAGCGTTCGAAGTCCTTGCCGTAGGACCGGATGTCGTTGTGGAAGATCACCGCCTCGGTGTCGGCGTCATGATCCTTGGCCAGGATGACCTGCTTCTGCACGTAGGAGCAGCACACCGCCGAGCAGTAGCTGTGGCCGCCCGGCTGCACCTGCCGCGAGCCGACGCAGTGGATCCACGCGATCTTGTGCGGGTGCGTCTTGTCGGACGGCCGCAGGATCTCGCCCTCGTGCGGCCCGGTGGCGCACAACAGCCGCTCGAAATCGAGGCTGGTCACGACGTTCTGGATCGTCCCGTAGCCGTAGTCGCCGCGGGGCCGCGGATCGAAGACGCCGTACCCCGGGCTGAGGACAATCGCCCCGACCTTGATGACCTCTTCCCTGGCCTGCTGATGCAGGTCGATCGCCTTGTTCTTGCAGACGCTTTCGCAGATCGTGCACTTGCCGTCCTCGATGAATCGGCAGCGGTCGTCGATATACGGCACGAGGGGCACGGCCTGGGAGAAGTAGATGTGGATCGCCTTGTTGGTCGAGAGCTCCTGGTTGAAGGGATCGGGGATCGGGATCGGGCAGTACTCCGCGCAGGTCGTGCAGCCCGTGCACAGGTCCTCGTTGACGTAGCGCGCCTTCCTCGTCAGGGTGACGGAGAAGTTGCCCGCCTCGCCCGCGACGCTCTTCACCTCGGTGTGCGTCAGGATCTCGATGTTGGGGTGCCGATCGCACTCGATGAACTTCGGCGACTCGATGCACATCGAGCAGTCGTTGGTGGGGAAGGTTTTGTCGAGCTGCGCCATCTTGCCGCCGACGGTCGGCGCCTTCTCCACCAGGAACACGCGGTACCCCGTCGTGGCGAGATCCAGCGCCGCCTGGATCCCGCTGATCCCGGCGCCGAGCACCATCACGTCGCCGAAGGCGTCAGACTTGGTCATCATGACGTCCCGACTCCGTCGATCGCATCGGCCACCACTTCCGCGAGATCCTTGACTTCGAGCGCGTCTCCGTCCGCCATGCCCAGCCGGCTGTCCTCGAAGTTGCTGATGCAGTAGGGGCAGGACGTGACCAGCAGGCTGGCGCCGGTCTCGTGCGCCTGGGCCAGCCGCAGGTCGGCGAACCGCTCGCCCTTGGGTGTTTCCATCCAGATCCGGCCGCCGCCGCCGCCGCAGCACAAGCTGTTCTGCCGGTGGTCCCGCATCTCGACGAGGTCGAGGCCAGGGACGCTCGCGAGCACGCTGCGTGGCGCGTCGTAGATCCCGTTGTGACGCCCGAGGTAGCACGGGTCGTGGTACGTGACCCGCTTCGGCAGGGGACGCGTGAGCTTCAGGCGCCCGTCGGCCACGAGTTCCGCCAGGAGTTCGGCCAGATGAACCACCTCGAAGTGCACCATGAACTCGGCGTAGTCGTGCTTGAACGCCTGGTAGCAGTGCGGCGAGGCGACCAGGATCCGCCTGACCCCGCGATCGATGAAGGCCTTGATGTTGGCTTTGGCCAGCGCGCGGAAGACCTCCTCGTTGCCGGCCTTGCGAATGCTCTCGCCGCAGCACTGCTCGTCGCTGCCGAGGATCCCGAAGTTCACCCCGGCTCGCTGGAGGATCTTCGCGACGGCCACCGATACCTTGCGCACGCGGGGGTCAAAGCTGCCGTAGCACCCGACGAAGAACAGCAACTCCATTCCCTCGGTGTACGGCTTCACGCCGAGGCCGTCCGCCCACGCGGCCCGCTTGCTCCGATCCTGGCTCAGCGGATTGCCAACGCTGGCGAGACTCATTCCGGCGGCCCGGATCTTCTTTGCCGAGCCGGCGAATTCACCGTATTCGGTGGCGATGCGGCGGACGGCAACGCTCACCTCGATCTGCCCGACGCCCCGCGGGCACTGCGCCGGGCACGTGCCGCACGTCGTGCAGCGCCAGATGTCGTCGAGCCCGATTTCAGAGAGACCGAGGCTGGCCTCGCGGACCACCCGGCGGATGCTGAAGTCCCGCACGCGGTTCCAGGGGCAGACGACGTCGCACTTGCCGCACTGGAAGCAGAGCTGACTGCTCTCGCCGCCGGCCTGTCTGACAGCCGCAACGATTTCCGCGAAGGGGGCGACGGTTTCCAACCTGAGTACCTCTCGCTGTACCCAGGACTGAAGTCCTGGGCCACGTTCTGCCGTGTTCCCGTCCTACTTGCTTTCCGTCCCGCCCATCCGGCCGAGCGCGTCCATCACCTTCGACCAGCCGTGCACGTCGGCCAGTGCCTTCAGCCCGATATCCACGTCGTCGACCGCCGCCACCTTGTCGGCCTCGACCTCCCGTTCCTCGTAGACCAGCGCATGCGCCAGGCACCACTGGACACACATCGGCTCCCCGAGAGTGGGATCCGACTCGCACATGTCGCACCTGAGCGGCAGGTTCGAATCGGGCTCCTTGAACACGTCGCGCGACGGGCACGCCGCCCGGCAGAAGGCGCACTCGTCGTATTCCCGGCCGTCGATGACGTAGCGATCACGGCCGGCGCATTCGGCCGCCGTGTACTCCCCCGCGTAGACGGGCAGGTAGATGTCGGCCACCGGATCGCGGATCACCCGGATGCGCGACCGCGCGGGGTTGGTGCTGCTGTACTGCGGCTTCGCGTGGAACGCCGCACAGATCACCTCGCAGGCGCGGCAGCCGTTGCACTTGTCGACATCGATCGTGATCGTCTTGACGGTCTTGCCGTTCGAGCGCTTCATCGCGCGCCTCCCGCGCCGACGGCCACGGCCTCTTCCTTCAGGATTCCCCGCCGCACGAACTCGTCGGCGACGTAGTCGAGGTCGAGTTCGCGAAGAGAAGCCAACGTCGGAATGCCGTCGCTGTTCCACCCCTTGAATGCGTAGTACGCGTCGAGCAGCTTGGCCTCGAGCTCGGGGAAGCGGTACTTCCAGTGGTCATCGGGCGGCTTTTCATCCGCGCGGCGCATGCCGCGGAGAATGTTGATGGAGCGGACCAGCGTGCGCGTTCGCCGCATCAGGTGCTCGAGGCGTTGCTCGTCGAGGTCGAGACCCGCGCCCGCCGAGATGATCGTCGGCCAATTGTGCAGGTGGTAGGGCGGCTTGAGCGGGAACGACGACAGCCCGGCGCACACGCCGACGCTGTCGTCGACGTAGTGCATCAGTTCCTGCCAGTGCACGATCTCGGACGTGGCGTCGACGGGCGGGTAGTGGGGAATCGACTTCTCGCCGCGCAGCTCCCAGTCGAGGAACCACTCCTTGAACCGTTCGTCGGGCACGTGCTCCCAGTCCTTGACGAACGCCTCGCGCTCCTCCCTCGTGGGGAAGGGCGTCTGGGGGAAGTTCCCTTCGATCTGGGTGATGTTGATCTTCTCGCCGGTCGAGTACATCAGGAAGTAGATGGGATTGAGCATGCCCAACTTGAGCGGCAACTGCTCGTGCTTCTTGATGTTGTTGTGAGCAAACGTCTGCGCGCCCTTGCCGATCCGCTCGGCCGCCCAGTACGTGCCGTCGGCCAGGACGTCGCCGATGCCCTCGCGCCGCACGATGTGATCCAGGAGCCAGTAGAACCGGCCCTCCGGGTCGGACGGCCAGCCGGGGAAATCTGCGTCGGTCAGGATGCCCGCCTCGTAGAGCTCGACGGCGAACGCCATGGTCTGCGGCGCCGAGAAGGCATCGACGCCGTGCTCGGTGGCCTTTTGTGCAATCTTGAGGCCGAAGTCCAGGTCGGACATCGCCGCCATCGTGTACGTCAGCTTCGAGAAGCACTTCATCATGTACGAGCAGATCCGGGTATCGACCGAGATCGCCGCCCCGCACTTCAAGGGACAGTTGTGACAGCTCAGGAGACGGGTCCTCATCGTCTCCATGGTGCTGGTCCACTTCTCCTGGGTCTCGCCCGTCCAGAACCCCTTGCGGCGGTGGCGGGCGTTGCCCCACATGAAGTTCTCGGTGTGCCACTGCTCGTCGTGAACGCGCATTTCCTGCGGCGATCCCAGTCCGGCCAGGATTGGCATGACGCCGGGGATCGGATGCTTGTCGCGGACCTCGATGTACTTGAGCGCGTCGTTGCAGTGCTTGATGAACGTGGCGGGACGGGCGACGTTGATGTCCTGCTTCCCGCGCACCGCGATCGCCTTCAGGTTCTTGTCGCCCATGACGGCGCCGAGCCCCTGCCGGCTGGCGCTCGACCGGCCCTGCTCGATGGAGGCAAAGAAGACCCGGTTCTCGCCGGCGAGGCCGATCGAGGCGACCTGCGCCGCCGGTTCGTGCAGTTCCTGGCGGACGAGTTCCGCCGTCTCCAGCGTCCCGAGCCCCCGGAAGTGCGTGGCGTCCCGCAGTTCGACCTTGTCGTCGTTGATCCAGAGATAGACCAGTCCGGGCGACTTGCCACGGATGACGACCTTGTCGTACCCGGCGTGCTTCAACTCGGGGCCGAAGAAGCCGCCCATGATCGAATAGGCGAACAGCTTGGTCTGCGGCGAGATGGCGGAGACGATGGTGCGATTGCAGCCCGGCGCCGGCGTGCCGGCCAGCAGGCCCGTGCCGAACACGAGCAGGTTCTCGGGCGAGAAGGGCTCGACCTCGGGCGGCACCCGTTCCCACATCAGTCGCGCGTTGGTGCCGAGCCCCCCGAGGAGCGCCGCGGTATCGCGCGGGTCGGTAGCCACCCGCTCGATGCTGCCGCGGGTCAGGTCCACCTCCAGGTTGAATCCGGTTTCGGCGTACCTCATGCGTGTCCTCGCTTGGCCTTGCGCGCTGGGGCGGGAGCGGCGTATCCGTCGAGAAACAGCGCCACCTGGTGGTCGGCCAGCTTGTCGAGTCCCACCCTGGCCTGTCCGGCGTCGTACCACTGGTAGAACCAGTTGATCATCCCGAAGAGGTTGGCCGTGGCGAGCCACGAGTGGCGGCGGGACCGGGTCCTCGGCGGGAGTTGCTTGACGATGTCGTGAACGGCGTCGAAGTACGCGCGGCGCAAGTGGTGGACGTCGCGGTACGCCGTGCCTTCGAGCGCCCGCAGTTCGCGTGCGCACACCTTGAGCGCGTCCATGTGGTCGCCGAAGTGCCGGACGTGGCTTCGGACGGCCGCCGCGAGGCGCTCGCGCGGGTCGGTGAGGGTCGCGGTGCATTCCCGCAAGCCGCGGAGCAGCGAGTCGAAGGCGTGGAACTGGATGTAATACAGGAGGTCCTGCTTGCTGGCGCTGTAGTGATAGATGCCGGCCAGGCTCATCCCGGCCTCCGAGGCGATCCGGCGCATGGACGTCTTGTCGTAGCCGTCTGCCGCGAAGACCCGGGCCGCGGCGTCCAGGAGGGCGACGAGCCTGGCGTCGAAGTGCGGCGTGCGTTTCGCTGTCGGCGTCGGTGGCATGTGGTACCCGTTCGAACGTTCGTTCGAAGTATAGCCGGATTCGCCCCCGGCGCAAGCCGGCAACGTGATTTCCGGCGTCGCAACCCGACTCATGTTGTCGGCTTTGCCCCGCGTCGGTAACGGATCGCCCCGACCGCGCTCGTAGCGGCGGGTCCCTCGCCGTGGTGCCTACCGCGGCCACCACGGCGCCGTGGCCCCGTCGGGCTTGTGCGCCAGGATGTGCTGCGCCATGTCCTTCAGGCGCTCGGCCTGGGTGACCGGTCCGCTCCAGCAGTGCGGCTTCCCGTCGCCGTAGAGGAAGAACCCCTCGTAGTGCGGGTTGGCCGTCGTCTTCATCCAGTCCTGCAGCTCGCGCGTGGAGTTGTTCAGGAAATACGTGTCGGCCGTCCCGGTGTAGACGTGGAGCTTGTCGACAATCTTCGGGCCGACTGTCGTCCAGTTGCGCTGCAGGTAGTAGAGCAGGTCGTAGTTGTCCTTCCAGTATTGCGCCACCTTCGGATCGATTTCGCCGGTTCGCTTGTTGAATAGCGGCTGGAAGTAGCCGTCGGTGCCGAGCGGGCCGTAGACGGCCGACCAGATGTCGAGTTGTTCGCCTGACCGGCCCCGTGTTCCGTTGACGAGCTCGAAGTAGTTGCGCTGCTGGGACGTCTGCCGCACCTGGCCGTTCACCTCACGGCTGTTGATCGTGGGCACCGTCAGCCAGCCGTTGGCGTTCGTCTTGTAGAACGCGTTCGTATCCTTGTAGATGTTGATGCCCTCGACATCGGAGAAGGTGACCGAGTCGGGGCACGACGACCACGTGCCACCGAAGAAGTCGGGATGGAAGATCTGCAGCGCGAGCGACTCCCACCCGCCGGTCGAGCCGCCCGACAGCACGCGCGCGTAGGGCTCGCGCAGCACGCGGAACCGCCTCTCGACCTCCGGGATGAGCTCCTGCATGATCGCGTCGCCGTACGGGCCGACGTTCACCGAGTTCACCGCGTACGAGTCGTCGAAGTACGGCGTGGGGTGCTGGAATGTCACGACGACCATCTTCGGGAAGTCGGGCTTCGTCCAGTCCATCGAGATGTTGTACGGCTGGCGTTCGGTCGGCTTGAACTCGGGGTCGAACCGGAGCGGCGCGCCGGCGGAGAAGTGCCCCTGGTCGTAGAGCGCCGGATAGCTCATCGTCTCGCGGTCGTAGTCGCGCGGCAGCAGGACCGTCGCGCCCAGGTAGATGGGCCGCCCCCAGAATCTCGTCAGCGACGGGCTCTGGAACCTGAACCGCTTCACCCACGGCGTGTCGGCCGGCGGTGCGATCGGCGGAATCACCGTGTCGGCGACCAGCCTGACGACGCCCCCCGCGGCCGCGTCGAGGCGCACCTTCATCGGCGTGCTGTAGAGGTTGCCCGGCGACACGTTCCAGCGCTGCCCCTCCCACTGGTCGTCGTGCATCCACACCACGTGGCCGTCGGCACGCTTGAACTCCGAGTAGACATTCACCATCGCCTGGACGATGTACTCGCCGGCGGGAATGTCGCGGAGGCTTTCGATGGGCGTCCCGAGATCGGTGTCGTCGATCACCGCCGCCGTCCCCGGCGCCAGCCTGTCGATGTCGCGGCCGAAGAACGGCGAGCCGGTGCGGCCGATCTGCAGGCGCGGTTCGCGCTCGTTGCCGCCGGCGCGCGCGATCATCACAAAGACCCTGCCCGTCACAGGTGCCGGGTGTGCGGCCGCCGGGATCGTGATTTCGAAACGGAGAGCCGGCGGCTTCTTCGTCGCGGTCTTCTGCGGGTCGCCGGCGGTCGCCGGCGCGGCCATCGCGAGCACGACCAGGCCGAGGATGAACATCGAGAACAGGCGTGTGGCCCTGTGGGCCCGGCAAGCGCGCATCATGCCTCCAGTGACGGTTCGGAGTGGGCATTGTAGACCACCTCTCACCTCGATGGTTGGAAGTGCGATAGGCGTTCGCCATGAAACGCCTGCAACTGTTCCTCGGCGTATTGTCGATTGTGCCCCTGACCGCCGTCGTCGCCGCCATGCTGCCCATGGGAGCCATGGACACGATGCACCAGTAGATGGGGCTGGGAGACATGCCCAAGGGCCCGATCGTGGAATACCTCGCCCGGTCGACGTCGCTGTTCTGCGCGCTCCCCGGGGAGCTGCTCTGGTACATCGCGTCGGACCTGCGCCGGTACCGGGACTTCTTCGTCTTCTACCTGTGACCCTCGCTGTTGTTCGCCGCCGGACTGTTTCTTACCGATCTGTCGGCCGGGCTTCCGCCTCTTCGGACATGGGATGAAGGACCCAGGGTTGTCGCGTTCGTGGGCCTCGTTGTGGGGCTGATGCAGCGGGCCGAGGCCTGATTCTGTCGTCGCTCATCCCGTTGACAAGGTCGGGGCGCGGAGCGACAATTCAGCCGGCGCGTCCCGCGCCCATCGTCGGCGGCCAGTTCGGGCTTTGACCCAGCCGAACGTACTATGCGCTGCGAACGGGTTTGGCGGCTAGCCCCCGCTGGACCCGGCCTTTACCACTTTTTCTTCCGTTCCAGTTTTCACGGCGATCCCTGTCGCGGTCGGCGACCGATACCGATCCGTCCCGGGAAGGAGTGCGTGTGATGTGTAGAAATGGCGTCCCGTCTGCGGGAAGGACTCTGGCGCTTGCCAGAACCTCGTCCAGGCCCGGTCCGTGGCTTCGACCCCCGATGCTCATCGGGCGCGTCGCCATCCTGATGGTGTTAGTCGCGTGGCCGCTATTGGCCGGAGCACAGACTTGGTCGACGCTGGCGCCGATGCCCGCCGTCCAGAACAGTTCGAACCCGACGGGTGGTTTCCTGAACGGAACACTCTACGGCTTCTACGGCGGGAATCCGAACTCGAGTTCGGCGGCGTTCGGTGTTGCCTACAACGCCACCACCAACATGTGGACGTGGATTGGGGGGCCACCGTTTGCCGGCAGCGCGTCCGCGACGGACACGCCGCTCATCGGCACGAAGCTCTACTTCACCGGCATCACCTACGACTGCTGGATGGAGAACCTGGCTCTCTGGACGTTCGACGGTACGACCTGGAGCCAGCCGACGTCGCTCCCGGTGTCGCTGTGTGACAGGGCCGCGGCCAACCTGAACGGCAAGTTGTACCTGGTTGGCGGCGTGTACCCATGGACCGGTTCGACTCGCGTCGACGTCTACAATCCCGGCACGAACGCGTGGACCACGGCCGCCGCGTTTCCGCACGTGATCGAGGACGCCACTGCAACGGCAATCGCCGGCAAGCTGTACGTGGCTGGCGGATTCAGTCGCGCGGCCTACGACGGCCACAACTTCGCAACGGGAATCTCGAGCGAACTGTGGCGTTATGATCCGGCCACTAATTCGTGGGCTCAGCTGGCGATGATGCCCGCCGCCGTCACCTATCATCGAGCGGCCGCGCTGGATGGCAAGCTGCACATACTCGGCGGGCAGGACGTAACAGGGGGGGTGACCGCGCTGCACCAGGTTTACGACCCCGCCCTCAATAGCTGGACGACCGCCGCGCCGCTTGGTTCGCCATTGGCCCGGGCTTTGGTGGGGGCTGATAGCCAGTCCATTTACGCGTCCGCGGGTTTCCCCAGTATGGGACCGTGGACCGTCAGCACCCTGACGGAGCGGTTTGCCCTGCCTCCCGCGCCGATTGTTGACGCCGGTGCGGACCAGACCGTGACCGCCGATCTCTTCGGCGCCGCGACGGTCACAGTGTCGGCCACGATCACGAATCCGCCGGCGACGGCCGCGTCATTCACCTGGTCCGACGAGCTCGGGAACCAGGCCGCCGGACAGTCGATCATCGTCACGAACAGCGTCGGATCGCACACGTACACGGTGGTCGCGGCGGACGCCTCCGGCCGCACGTCGACCGACAGCGTCATCATCACCGTGCAACTGCCGACGATTGCGGGACCGGTGGGACCGATAGGGCCGCCAGGACCGGTCGGACCTGCGGGACCGCAGGGACCGAAAGGTGACCCAGGCGCGACGGGTTCGCAAGGTCCCAGAGGCGATCCAGGTTCGACGGGCCCGCAGGGTGACAAGGGAGAGAAGGGCGACAAGGGAGACACCGGCGCGGCGGGCCCCATAGGGCCTGCTGGCGCTGATGGTCAGCCTGGCCCGCAAGGGTTGCAGGGAGCGAAAGGCGATACGGGGCCGGCTGGAGCGACTGGCGCGATAGGCCCGATCGGTCCGCTAGGTCCAGAGGGATCGAAGGGAGAGACGGGCGCTGACGGCGCGAAGGGAGACACCGGTGCAATGGGGCCACAGGGACCAGTGGGACCAACTGGGTCAATCGGACCCCAGGGGTTGCAGGGTGATCCCGGCCCACCCGGACCATTGGGACCGTCGGGTCCCCAGGGACCCAAGGGTGACATGGGCCCGCAAGGTCCCGCCGGTATGACGCCCGTCGAAGTGGCGGCCATGCTGCAGTCGATTGCGTCACTCCAGCAGCAGGTCGTGGCGTTGCAGCAACAGGTGGCGGCGATGCAGCGTTTGCTGGCGTCGCTGCCGCCCGGGCTGGCGAAGCGGTAGATCGCGAGTCGAGCAGGACGAGCTTCGGCTTGAATGTCGACCGATGAGCGAGAGGCACGTGGCGGTGCCGCGTCGGGGACGGCCTTCGTCTACCGCTCCGCGATCGTCAGCACCCGGCTCGCCTCCCGGCCAAAGCCGGTGACGCGCAGGGCGTCCGGCAGCACGTCCACGACGGCGTAGGCAGGCTGCTGCCCCTCGACCATTCCCTGGAACGTCAGGAAATGAATCCGGCCCTCCTGGACGTAGGCGCCTTCGTGCGCGTGACCGCTGAAGTAGGCGACGACGGCCGGGTGGGACCTGAGGATGGAGAGGAGTGCTTCGTCATTCCAGACGCCGGACTTCTCGGCGGGCAACAGGGGAAAGTGACAGAGCACGACCACGCGCTCCTCGGCCCGCGTGGCTTTGTCCAGCGTCCGTGCGAGCCACTCGCGTTGAGCGATGTCGATGCCGCCATTCCATTCCTGTGCGCTCGTCACGCCCTTCTGCCTCAACGCCGCCAGATAGCGTTCCGACGCCAGACGCGGGGCCGAACCGGGTGGGTGGGCCAACACGCTGAGGTCATCGCCGTTGAGAATCACGAAACGCCAGCCGTGCTCGCCGAAGTCGTAGTAGCCCGTGCCGGCTCCGAGCCTGTCGAGACCCAGGCGGTGGAGCACACGTCCCTTGTCCCCCGGGTCGACGGCGAAGTCGTGGTTGCCCAGCACGTGATAGTGACGCCCCCGGAGCGCGTCGTAGAGCGGCAGGATCGCGTTGTAGCTGCTGTACGCACCGTCGATGAGGTCGCCGAGTTGGATCGTAAACCGCAGGGGGAGGGTGTTGAGATGATCGACTGCGGCTTTCAGTTTACCAACCGAGTCGCGGTAGAACCTCGTACCCTGCGGATCGGCATCGCGATACTGGATGTCGGCGATGACGCCGAACGAAAAGAGCGGGGCGGCCTCACGGTTCCCGGCGACGCCAACTAGCGCGGCGGCGACGACAAGCGCGACCGTCACGGTGAATGGAGAGGAAGGGACACGCGGCATGGGCTGGATCATACCGCGCCCGTCAGCGGGACGGGCTACCGCACGTAGAGGGAGGCTCCCGACGCCTGTGCAGGATGGGCACGATGACCAGGCCGGTCCTAGCCCTTCGGGTTGTTCCCGACACCCTCCGCGGGCCGACCGCGCATGGCCCTCCAACTGGACACCACCGCCAGGCCTAGAAAGGCCACTCCAAAGGCCGGTTCCCCGCGCCTGCGGGTGAGATGGAGGATTCCCGTCATCAAGTACATGGCGGCGAGAAACAGCCAGTAGTGTCGGTAGAATCGCCGCTCAATTCCTGCCGCCCAACGGAAGTGCGCCGGGATGGCCCAGCCTCCGAACAGAACCAGACCATACAGCGCGAACGGCACAACGGCGACCACGAGCAACACACCAAGGAACAGCCAGAGATGGTCCATGATCTTGCTCCGATCGGGTCCGGGTTCTAACGGCCGCCTGGCGCCCTATCTCTTGGTGTTCTCTGCGATCCGTTCGACGGCCCGCACCAGCCTGAACGCCAACCACAAGAGGATGGCGACGGCCGCAACCCAGAACACGACCACGACGATGAGCGGCACCACTGAGTAGAACACACCGAACGCCGATGGCGGGTCAGGCTTGTGCGTAATCCGGACGCCCTTCTCAATCAGCATGTTGACCAACTGGTCGTCCGTCAGACCGGCCGGGACACCATCGACGGTGACCGTCGTGTCTTCCGTGCCGGCGGATTTGGCCACCGTCGCTCGGATGCGCATGGCGCCGGACGGACTCGACGTGATTGTCACATCGGTGACTCGGCCCTGCTGAACGAGTTGCATGAACTCGGGTTGGTACTGGATTGTCCTGTCAGTGGTCGCCATCGAGGTCAGCGCTGAGGCAAGCAGCATGAACACGACACCCAGACCCGACGATGACGCGCGCATGATGGCCTGCGACCGCATGGCTTCCCCCCAGTCCAGTGCTCTGCTCCACGCCGACGTGCAGATTCTAGTCCCGCAAACCCGTAGGCGAACGACCTTCAGAGCTGGTTCACGACGATTGTTGTGCAAGCCCACGAAGGCGGTCGGACCGGCGGGCTCCACGGCCAGCGCTATCATAGGAACGGCGGTGCCCCATGGGTTCATCTTCCGCGCGCCGGGTGCTGGCGCCGAACAAGTACGTGCTGATCTGGGACGTGGTGCGTCGCATCCCCCGCGGGCGCGTCGCGTCGTATGGCCAGGTGGCGGACCTCGCCGGACTGGCGGGGCACGCCCGGCTGGCCGGGTACGCGCTCCATGCGTCAGCCGCCGACGCGTTGCCGTGGCATCGTGTGGTCAACGCCGAAGGACGTCTGAGTCTCGCACGGACCGATGCCGCTGCAGGCATGACGCAGCGCATGCGTCTGGAACGGGAAGGCGTGCGGTTCGACGCGCGCGGCAGGGTCGACATGGCGCGGCACCGGTGGAAGCCCGCAGCGCGGTGAGCGGGCCCCACGGCGTTCCCCGTGGTCTTAGCGGTACAGATCCACGCCATACCGCCTGCACATCACATCGCAGTACTCGTCGTCGGTCATCGGCCGGCCGGTGGCCACCCACTCTTCATCGGTGGTCTGCCGGCGGCCTTTCGCGATGATGCGGGCGTCCTCCCCGACGAGGTACCGGAGTTGCGGCCGATCCGTGGTCACGGCATGTTCAATCGCCTCCGCCACCACGGTCGGCGATGTCGGCTGCTGAAGCTGCTTCTGAAAGAACATCCGGAGCCTGCGGAGATGATCTGCATAGACCGGTGTGGGCGGATGGTCCTCTGCCGCCTGTTTGCCCTTGGCGAAAATCGGCGTGAGGATGACCCCCGGCTCAACGATCGCCACGCGAATGTTGAACGCGTACACCTCTTGCGCGAGCGCTTCACTGGCGGCTTCCAGGGCGTGCTTGGACGCGGTGTAGTGGCCATGCGCCGCCATCGCCACGCGCCCAGCCAGCGACGTGACATTGATGACGGCCCCGCTGCGCTGTGCGCGCATGGTCGGGAGGACCGCCTGGGTCATGCGGATGGCCCCGAAATAGTTGGTTTCAAATACCTGCCTGGCGGTGGCCAGCGGGACTTCTTCAGTGGCCCCGCTGCACGAGATACCGGCATTGTTCACCAGGACATCGATACGGCCAGCCCGACGCAGCACGTCTTCGACGCCTAGTTGCACGGACGCATCGTCATTGACGTCGATCGTCACCGGAGTGACCGGAAGGTGCTCCTCGACGACGGCCCGGGTGAGTTCGTTCGCGGTCTCGGGATTACGCACGCCTGCGTACACCGCATGTCCCTTGCGCGCGAAGTGCAGGGCGCTTTCAAGCCCGATGCCCGTGCTCGTTCCCGTGATGACGACGACGCTCATGATGATGTCTCCCTGTTCCCCGCCACCCCGGACCGGGTTCGCGGAGCGCCCCAAGGGGGGAGTGGTGGAGTGACTCGCCGTCACCCCACCCCGAGATCCCCACGAATGGCGGTCAGCGGCTACTGCTTGTCGTAGACCGCGACGGAGTTGACGGCCTTGCCGAGGGTGTTCGTGCCTTTGGAGGTGATGGTGTAGGTCTTGCCATCGGCCGACGCGACATTGGTCGACGTGACCGTGACCTTGCCGTCTTTCTTGTAGACGAACGTCAGCGTGTTGGCGTCGACGCGGGTGCCAGCCACGACATCCCCGTTCAGACTGCCGCCGGCGATCGGGTTGTCCTTCCCGTCGTAGACGACGGTGTATTCGGAGTGCCTGGCCGTGCCGTCGGCAGCCACGGAATCAGTCGTGGACTTTACGCCCGCGCCCGCTGCCACGTTCGTGAAGGTCGCACTCCGGGGTGCCGTCCCCGCGGCGAAGGTCGACTTGGCCACGTTCAGCTTCCAGGTGCCAAGATTCGAACTGCCTGCCTGGGCCAGAGCCGTCCCGGCCAGAAGGCCTGCCGCCGTCACGACGATCACCGCAATCAGACACGTCCGGCGCAATACTGCCTGCATGGTTGCCTCACTGACTGTGTTCCGAAGGAACGCGCGCGATGTGAAGGGAAGGGGCGAGCCTATCACAGCCTGTGGGCGAGCGGGGGACCATCGGATGCGAAAGTGTCAGCCGCGAGGTTCACCCGACGCGCCTTCGGGAGCTGGCGCCGCCTGGCGCCATGATCCCGCTCATGTTGTCGGCCCTGCTCAGCCGGGGCCACGCGAAGCCGTAGCACGCGACGATTGCGAAGCAGCACGCCGGCACGATGAAGCCGCGGGACACGTCGTACGCATCGGCGATGCTGCCCATCAGCTTCGGGAGCAACGCTCCGCCGATGATCGCCATCACGATGAAGGAGGACGCCTTCTTTGCCCGCGCGCCGAGGCCGAAGATACCCAGCGCGAAAATCGTCGGGAACATGATGGACATGAAGAAGTAGCTCAGGAACACGCACGCCACCGACACCCAGCCGAGCCTGGCGACAATCAGCAGGCTCACGCACATGTTGAGCACCGCGTAGAGTCCCAGCATCGTGTGCGCGGGGAACTTCTTCAACAGACCCGCGCCGGTGATTCGTCCAACCAGGAAGCAGATGAACCCGCCCGACGCCAGGATCGAGGCGAACGCGTTGCTGACGTGGAGCGTGCCATTGGCGCCGACCTCCAGCCAGCCCGCGCGCAGGAACCCGTTCCACGAACCAGGGACATCCGGCGTCTGCGACGTCATGTAGTTGATGAAGAAGGCGAAGATACCAGACTGCGCCGCCACGTAGAAGAACTGGGCCGCGACCGCCATGACGAAGTGCGGGTGCTTCCAGATCGAGTGTGACGCGCCCGGCGCCGCGTCATCGAGGTGGTAGTCGTCCTCCATCTTGATGTCGGGCACGTTGGAGAAGTAGAAGACCGCCGACAGGAGGATGACCACGACGGCGACGCCAGCGTAGGGAATCCAGAGGGTCTGGCTGCCCGTGCTCTGGCCGGACGCGTCCTTCGCGTAGAAGAACAGGCTGCCGGCAATCGGTCCAAAGACCCAGCCGATGCCATTACACGACTGCGCCAGGTTGATCCGCGTGGCCGCGTACTGCACCGGGCCCAGCACTGTCGTGTAGGGATTCGCGATGGTCTCGAGGAACGTCAGGCCGGCTGCGATGAAACACACGCCCACCAGGAACGCCCAGAACTGCGCAATGTGCGTGGCCGGGATGAACCACAAGCCGCCCACTGCCACCATCAGGAGGCCGGCGATGATGCCGCCTTTGTAGCCGAGCTTCGTTGCCAGCCAGCCCGCCGGCATCGCCATCAGGAAGTACCCCAGGTAGTGCGCCCACTGGACGTTGGCCGACTGCGCCAGCGTCAGGTGCAGCTCCTCCTGGAAGTGCTTGTCCATCACGTCGATCATCCCGTTGCAGAACCCCCAGAGGAGAAACAACGAGCTGACGAGGACGAAGGTGAAGCCGACGTGCTGGCCGTCCGCCGTGACGAACAGGCCCTGGTTGCGCTTGGTCATGGGGAGTCTTCCTGTTCCGCGGATTTGACCACGGTTGACGCCGGCAGAACAAGCACCTACCCTTCACGGCATGGTAACCACCAGCACTCGCCGGACGGCGTGGCTCCTCGTCGCCTGCCTGGTTGTGACCGCGCCCTGGGCGTTCGGTCAGGCGCGCGCCGGCGTCACGGCATACACGGTGTCCATGCCGCAGCCATCGAACCACCTGTTCCATGTCACGCTCCGAGCCGATGGCCTGACGGGCGAGTTTCACGACGTCAAGCTGCCGGCATGGCATCCCGGCTACTACCGGATGATTGACTACGCGAAGAACCTGTCGAACTTCCGGGCGGAGGACGCCGCGGGCCGGGCACTGCCATGGGAGAAGACCACGAAGAACACCTGGCGAGTCGTGTCGGGCGGATCGTCGACCCTCGTGCTGAGCTACGACATCCTGGGGACGGTCCGCTTCTCCGCGCAGAACTACCTCGACGAGAGCCGTGCCTTCATCGCGCCGACCGGGATGTTCGTGCATCTGGCGGGCCGGCTCGACCGCGCAGCCACCGTGACCATCCAGTTGCCGCCGGGATGGGCGCGGATCGCCACCGGCCTCGACCCGGTGCCGGGCCGCGCCAACACGTTTTCCGCGGCGGGCGTCGATACGCTCTACGACTGCCCGATCCTGATGGGCAACCAGGAGACGCTTGGATTCGAGGTCCAGGGCAGGCCGCACACCGTAACGATCGAGGGCATTCCGGCCACCGTGGATCGCTCCAGGATGGTGGCTGACCTGAAGAAGATCGTCGAGGCGTCGGCCACGCTCATGGGCGATCTGCCATACACCCGCTACGCCTTCCTCATGATGGGCAGCGGCAACGGCGGCATCGAGCATGCGAACTCGTCGGCCAACTCGTTCAACGGCAACAGCCTGGGGGACGAGAACGGCTATCGCCGCTGGCTGAGCTTCATCTGTCACGAGTACTTCCATCACTACAACGTCAAGCGCATCAGGCCGATCGCGCTGGGGCCGTTCGACTACGACACCGAGAACCTTACGGACATGCTGTGGGTGTCGGAGGGACTCACGGTCTACTACCAGGACCTGGTGCTGGTCCGCGCCGGGCTTCAGACGCCCGACGAGTATCTGGCCAAGATGGCTGCGGCCATCAGCAGGTTCGAGAACGCGCCAGGCCACCACTACCAGTCGGCGACCGATTCGAGCCTGACGACGTGGGGGACGTCCGGCGTCGGCAACGATCGCAACACGACGATCTCGTACTACGACAACGGGGCCATGCTGGGTGCCATGCTCGATCTCGAGATCCGGCACGCCAGCGCGAACCGGCAGTCGCTGGACGATGTGATGCGGGCGCTCTACAAGACCTACTACCGGGAGAAGCAGCGCGGCTTTCTGGACGACGAGTTCAGGCAGGCGTGTGAGTCGGCGGCGGGCGCATCGCTCGCGGAGGTCTTCGCGTACGCGTCGACGACCATGGACGTCGACTACGCCACGTACTTCGCGTACGCCGGCCTCGAGGTGACGACGACCGCTGAAGATGCGCCAGGCGCGTACCTCGGACTCAACACGCAGACGCGCGACGGGAAACTGGTCGTTGTCAGCGCCAGCGCCGGCTCGCCAGCCGAACGCGCCGGGCTGGTGGCCCAGGACCAACTACTGGAGGTGGACGGGGTACCGGCGACGCCCAAGGTCGTCAACGACATGCTGTCGGCCAGGAAGCCTGGCGACACGGCGACCTTGAAGATCTCCCGAAAAGACGCCGGACTGGCCGTGCAGGTCACGCTTGGCAGGAACACGAAGCAGACCTTCAGGATCGGGCCCGTGGCCAGCCCATCGGCCCAGCAGTCGGCGATCCTCAAGGACTGGCTGCGCCAGGCGCGGTAGGGCCTTCCGGACGCGTCCCTCGAAGGGCCGTTACTGCTTCCGGCAGAAGTCGAAATGGCGTGCGAACGCGCGAATCTCGGCCTCGTCAGCGGGAGAGCCGCTGAAGTTGGCCGACTTCACGGGGGCCGCCGGATCCGGGTCGGGTCCGAACCAGATGCCGAACCGGGACCTGGTCGTGTCGTCGCGGCACTCGATGAGGATCATCGTCGTGACACCCTCGATCTCGACGTTGTGCGTTTCGATCGTTCCCCGCTCGGCGACGTACAGCAGACTCCGGTCGGCCTCCTTGATCTCGCCCCGCCGGATGACGTCTCGCGTCCTGTGGCGTACGGACTGGCCTCTCAGGAGGCCCGACTCCTTGGTGGTCCCTTCGAAGTAGTCGCGAAGTTCCTTCTGCTGGCCCGATCCCCGGACCTTCATGTAGATGAATCCATGATGGTCGAACGCAGGCCCGCCCGACTCGAGATCCTCGCGGTCCGACAGGATCGCGGTGTCCAGGATGGCGGGAATCGAGAGCCCGAGCACCGGGAAGTACCCGGGCGGAATCGCGTCGGCGCCCAGCACGGCTTTGACCTTCGCTTCACGGGCCACCGGGTCCTTCATTTCCTCGCTCACCTGCTTGGCATAGCGAAAGCCGAAGTAGCCCAGGCCGACCACGGCGATCACCAGAATGCCGAGCACCCCCGCGCAGCCAATGCCGACCCAGACCCAAGGCGACGTCTTCTTGTTGTTCGACATCAGCAGCCTCCGTCGTTCGACGCGTTGATATTCGTCCGGAACGGGAGGAACATGCCACGGGACGCTCGATGACCGCAAGTGCGAATGTTGCTGGGTGGCGCGCCACGGTGTGGGGGCTGTCGGCCGTGCCTGAGACGGGGCCTTGTGCTGCCCGGCACTCACCGCCCTGCCGGCCGGATTGACAGTGGACCGCGCGTGGCCATAGTGTCGATAGCGCACGATCTATTTGCGGCATCGGCATAGGCCCGACCTGGGGGAGAGCATGAACGGCATACGACGCGGATGTGTTGGCGCGCTGGTGGTATTGGCGGTTGCCTCGGCGGCGGCCCAGCAGAACAGGCCGGCTGACGCGCCTGCGTTCGACGTCCGGGCACACTACACCAAGTACGAGGCGCGCATTCCGATGCGCGACGGCAAGCGCCTGTTTACGTCGATCTACGTCCCGAAAGACGGTTCGAAGACGTACCCCTTCCTGATGACGCGGACGCCGTACACCGTCGCCCCGTACGGAGCGGACAACTACCGGCCGCGGCTGGGGCCGTCGGAGTCGTTCGACCGTGCCGGCTACATCTTCGTGTTCCAGGACGTCCGCGGGCGGTACATGTCGGAAGGTGCGTTCGTCGAGATGCGTCCCCACATCGATGCCCCGAAAGGGACCCAGGACGTGGACGAGAGCACGGACACGTACGACACGGTGGAGTGGTTGCTGAAGAACGTGCCCAGCAACAACGGCAAGGTCGGGATCTGGGGCATCTCGTATCCGGGGTTTTTCACCGCCGCCAGCATCATCGACTCGCACCCGGCCATCAAGGCCGCGTCGCCAGAAGCGCCGATGACGGACCTGTTCTTCACTGACGACGGGTACCACGGCGGTGCGTTCCAGGTGGCCGCCAACTTCGGGTTCTACACGTCGTTCCGGCCTCGCGACCCGGTGCCCTGCAGCATGCCGCCCTGCAAGAGCGCCGGCGGGGAGCCCACATTCCCACCCAAGAGCAACACGCCGTTCGATTACGGCACAACTGATGGGTACAAGTTCTTTCTGGACAACGCGGTGCCGCTATCCAAGCTCGACAAGCTGTTCGCGGAGCCCAACTGGCTCTTCCAGGATCAGGTCCGGCACTCGACCTACGACGCGTACTGGCAGGCGCGAGACCTGTCGCGCCACATGCACGGCGTGAAGTGCGCCGTGCTGACCGTCGGCGGGTGGTTCGACGCCGAGGACCTGAGCGGGCCCTTCAAGACGTACCACGCCATCGAGCAGCAGAGTCCGGGCATCTTCAACGCGCTCGTCGTCGGCCCGTGGGTCCACGGGGGGTGGGCGCGCGTGCAGGGGGCGAGCCTGGGGCGCGTGCCGTTTGCCTCGAACACGGGCGAGTTCTGGCGCGAGCAGATCATCTATCCGTTCTTCGAGCAGTACTTGAAGGGCGCTGGGGACGCGAAGCTGCCTGAAGCGTACATGTTCGAAACCGGCACCAATACGTGGCGGCAGTTCACCGAGTGGCCGCCGAAGCAGGCGCAGCAGCAGCCGCTCTACCTTCACGCCAACGGGAAGCTGTCGTTTGATCCGCCCGCCGATCCGCAGGCGTCGTTCGATGAGTACGTCAGCGATCCGGCGCGCCCGGTGCCGTTCATTCCCTACACGAACGTGGGCCGGACCGAGCAGGAGTACATGGTCGCCGATCAGCGCTCCTTCGCGCGGCGCCCGGACGTCCTGGTGTACCAGACGGAACCGCTCGATGAAGACGTGACGATTGCCGGGCCGATCTCGGCGAAGCTCCGCGTCTCCACGTCGGGCACCGATTCCGATTTCGTCGTGAAGATCATCGATGTCTTCCCGAACGACTATCCCGAGCCCGATGCGACGCCGGCGGCGCGGCCGAACGACGTTCCGGTGCCGACGGAGCGGATGGCGGGCTACCAGATGCTGGTGCGCGGCGAGCCGATGCGCGCGAAGTTCCGCAACAGCTGGGAAAAGCCCGAAGCCATGACGCCTGGCAAGGTGGAGGCTGTGAACGTCGATATGCCCGACGTGCTGCATACCTTCCGTCGAGGGCATCGCATCATGGTGCAGGTCCAGAGTTCCTGGTTCCCGCTGACCGATCTGAATCCGCAGACGTTCGTGGACATCCCGAACGCCAAGGCGTCGGACTTCAAGAAGGCGACCCAGCGCGTGTATCACGACAAGGCCGAGCCGTCGGGCGTGATGCTGGGAATTCTCCGGAAGTAGCGGCGACAACGTGGCGATCGCCACTGGCGGTCGCCACGTTGTGCCAACGTCTCAGCGTCCTGGTGGTCCGCCGCCGTCAGGTCGAGGCGGCGGCGAGCAGGCCCGTCTTGAAGTAGCCCTGGTCCTCCCAGCCTCTCTCCACGAACGACACGATGCCGGAGGCGATCTCTTCGAGCCCGCTGCGATCCCGGTTGTAGACGGCGTGATAATGCGCCAAGTCCCGGACCGACGCGCGGAGGTGCCGTTCGATGAGCGCCTCGCGCTTCAGATCGCACTCCCGCAGCGTCGCGGCGGCCTCCTTCTCGGAGATCTTCATTCGCTGCACCATCGCGGCCACACAGAACGCGTCGCTCGCGTCGAGACGGAAGTGATAGCAGTTCTTGAGGTGCCTGGTCAGGATGGCGCCTCCGCGGCCGACGATGATCGCGTTGCCAGCCTCGGCGACGTGCACCAGGTGCCACGCCAGGTGGCGGAAGGCCTGGTCGTGCGTGACGTGACCCGGGAAGAGGAAGCCCAGGGAGTCGTCGGCGTGCCGGGACGCCCCCATGTCCTCGAGGAACTCCATCGAGAGGTGCTCCGCCTCGCTCACGCGCTCGAGGAGCGCCTTGTCGAAGATGATCCAGGGGTCCGCGCAGGCGGCGTCGAGCAGTTCCTTGAGCCGCAGGGCCAGAGGAAACGCTTCACAGCCGTACTTGCGCGAAATGGTGATTGTCGGGCCGGGCCGCCGGGTCGTCGAACCCGGCTTGTCCTTGACGGAAATCCACGCGGCAAGCCGCCGCTCAGCGCTTGGGAGCGGGGCATTGTAGGACTTGGTCATGGTGTCCTCCTTCCGCCGCCACTGAGGGCCGATGCTACGGAGAATGTAGCACATCGGCGGGTGAGCGAGAGGAGGTCGGGTCCAGGTGGCGCGAGCGGGACACCGGCTTGCCCGGCGGGCCCGCGAGACGGCAGAATGACGGGTCATCCAGTACCGCGACACCAAGAAGAGACCCCCTGTGGGACGCATCGGGCGTCGCTTCCAACTGGTCGGTCAGTCGTATTGGATCCCGATGCTGGACATGGAACTGATGGTCCTGCCGCGCGTGTCGGGAGTGTGCCGCCGCGTGGCGGTTGGATTTCATGGTGCTGGAGCCGTCAATGTCCGAGATGACTGTAAAGACGTTTTTCGAAGAGAAGATCGCAAGAAAGCTGAGCGACGTGCGGGGCCTCTCCAGCTCCGTCAACGCGCGCTATGAGTTCGACATCTCGGGGGATGGCGGCGGGATCTGGACCGTGGACCTCACGACGGAACCCGGGTCCGTGACGTCCGGCTCGACGGGGACCGCCCATTGCGTGATTGCCGCCAGCTCCGCTGCGTTCCTGGACATCGTCTCCGGCACGATGAATCCGCTGATGGCCTACGCCGGCGGCAAGATCAAAATCCAGGGCGACATGGGCCCATTGATGAAACTGCAGAAGGTCATCGGATAACTGGGCGCCGAATCGACGGCGGCGCCCCGCGGGAATCATCTTGGGGCGGCCGGCGCCGTGCCATCGGTGGGGAGCTGGACCATCGTGTCGGAGCCCCACAGCCGGTGGAACTTGGCGCCCGGCAGCAAACTGACCGTGATCGGCTCCACCGGCTCGTCGCTGACGAAGACGGAAGTACCGTCGGGGCGCTGCCCGGTGACGACTCGTCGGATGTTCATGGCGCGTCTCCTTGGTTCTGTTGGACTGTTGCAGACCGCAACGCCAACGCGGTACATCGGGAGCCCGGCGATCGACGTGTCGCGTCACCCCGCTGCAACGCGGGGATCGATAGCCGCGCCACGCCTCGGGGCCGACGCTCCCTGACGGTCTGGATGGGAGAGCGGTGGATCGAGGGCGCGCGAGAAGAGCACGCCAGAACGGACGCGCCCGCCGCTCGGTGACGTGGACATTGGCATCGCCTCCGTTACTGGGCGAATGCTGCCCCTGTCCGCTGGATCCTGGGAACTCCAGTTTTCCACAGTGACCACAGTCATCCTCGTCACCGTGGTACGAGAACCATCACATGGAAGGCCACCCGGCGTAGTCAACCTGTCTACGGGATCGGATCACCCCCGCAAGCTGGGGGAATAGGAAGGCAGACCTGATCAGACATGCGCC
>Ga0334722_10000356_pt1 | contig 69166 bp, 45 predicted proteins | sample C3_bottom_MG_FD_207210 | JGI IMG/M metagenome (GOLD analysis project Ga0334722, IMG submission 207210) | Sediment microbial communities from Yellowstone Lake, YNP, Wyoming, USA - C3_bottom | ecosystem: Environmental > Aquatic > Freshwater > Lake > Sediment | place: USA: Wyoming | collected... | reverse complement strand
TCAGCTTGCCTTCCAGGCGGCTGTCATCGGTCGCGTACGTGTAGTTGTACCCGGTGTACGCCATCGTCAGGTTGGTCTTGTTGTTCTGGTAGCGGCCCGACGTGAAGAACCAGAGCTTGTCCTTGAGGACCGGGCCGCCGAAAGTCATCTCGTAGGCCGGCACGATCTGGTCGATGTTCGCGTCTCCTGGATAGGGCGTCAGCGCCTTCCAGCCGTCGTTCGTGAAGGTCGTGCGGAACGAACCGCTGAAGTTGTTCCCGCCCGACTTCGTGATCATGTTGACCACGCCGCCCTGGAACCGTCCGAACTCGGCCGAGATGTTGCCCGTGGACACCTTGGTTTCCTGGACCGCGTCCTCGACGTAGAGCGGTCGTGCCTGCTGGCGCAGGTTCTCGTTCACGTTCACGCCGTTGACCAGATTCAGGTTGTCGTAGGATAACGCGCCCGAGATCATGATGTTGCCGCCGGGTCCGTTGCCGATCGCTCCCGGCGCCATCACGGTGGCGGCGTCAATCGTGCGCCCCCAGGGGATGCTCTCGATCGTCGACGCCTTCACCGTGGTCGCCACGGTCGGTGTCATTGCCGTGTCGCTAATCGAACCAGTGACCGTGACCGTCTCTGTCACGGATGCCACCTTCATCGCCACGTTCACCGGTAGTGTTTCCGCAACCTTCACGCTGAGCGTCTGCTTGAGGGTGGCAAACCCCTGCAGCTCGAACGTCACCGTATAATCACCCGCCGGCAGGAACGGGAGGATGTAGTCGCCGTTGGTAGACGTCACCACCGTGCGCACACCCTGTAGCACCGATGACACCGCCGTCACGGTAACACCCGGCAGCGCCAGGTTGTCCGGATCCGTCACGTGACCGGTAATGGTACCGGTGGGATTGCCCTGGCCAAATGCCGCGCTGGCCACGAGCAGTATGGCGAACGCCGCGAACAGACCTCTGAATCGAATCATCAACGTGCCCCCCTCCATCCGAATGAATGCCGGCCCGCAGCCACAAGAACCGATGAGCGCCGGCACCGTACGCTCTCTCGACGATCGAATCACTCGCCCCGGTTCGCTACGCGTCTCCGGCCCCGACCGGCATGGCGCGTGCGCCACACGCCGGCGTCCGCCCACTGTCCGCAATCACACTTACCGCCATCATGCCGGTCACGTTCGCCACGGTGCGGAAGGCATTGGGCAGCGGGTCGACGGCCAGGAGCAGCCCGATGGCCTCGACCGGCAGACCGGCCGCCGCGAGCACCGGCGCAGCGACGACCACGGCCCCGCTCGGCACCCCGCCGACCGCGAAACTCGTGAGGACCGCGGTCACGATGACCCCGACGAACCGGGGCGGGTCAATCGCCACGTCGTAGAGACGGCCGACGAAACAGGCCACCACGATGAACCAGACCGGGCCGGAAAACTTGAAGACGGCCAGCGACAGCGGCAGGACGAAGCCGGTGGCGGTCGATGACAGGTGCAGCCGCTCTTTCGCACCTTCGAGCATCGCCGGCAGCGCGGCCATCGACGAGTGCGTGCCGAACGCCACCACCTGCGCGGGCGCCGCGGCCTGGAAGAACTGCCGCGGCGACACCCGCGCCGTCGCCCACACGAGCAGGTAGAGTGCGGCGGTCACCACGACGACGGCCACTGACGACACCGCCACGTAGTACGCCAGCGCGCCAGCGATCCCCACACCAACGCGGATCGCCAGCCCGACGCCGAGCGCGAACACGCCGTACGGCGCGCAGGAGATGATCCAGTGCAGCAAGACGGTGATCGCCGCGTCGATGGCGCGGAAGAACGCCACCAGGTGTTCGCGCAGCGCCGGATCGATGCGGCTGGCGCCGAGCGCAAACGCCACGGAGAAGATTAGGAGCGGCACGATCAGGCCGTCAGCGGCAGCCTTGATCGCGTTCGTGGGTACCAGCGCGAGGATCGTCTGCCCCACCGTCGGCGCCGGCACCGATGCCGGTTCGACGGTCCCGGCGCGCAGCCTGGCGGCCGCCGCCGGATCGATCGGCAGGCTGGCAAACACGGTGGGCATAACCACGATCGCCAGAATGGCCGTTGCTACCAGCAGCACCAAGAACAGCGCCACCGCCCTCCAGCCGGCGCGGCCAATCGTTCGCGCATCGTCCGTTCCGGCGATGCTGACGACAATCTTCGACACGACGAGCGGGATGATCGTCATCAGGATCGCGTTGATCCACAGCGTGCCGATCACCTCGGCGGCCGACGCCACCGCAGGCAGGGCCGGGATCGCCGAGGCTGCCACGGCTCCGCCCGCCACCAATCCCGCTGCCAGCCCAACCAGGGCCTTGTTCCCCAAGCTCAACGTCATGTCTCTCAGATCTCGAGTTGTTCGACTATACGGCCCGCACCGCGCGATGCTTGTCGCAAAGTGTCGCAACCAGCGCGGGTCACGGATGCCGGGTGTCGAGACTCCAGTCCTGCGCCAGCCCCTTGATGTTGAGCAGGCTGAGCACGGGCACCCCGTCGGCCAGGTAGGCTAACATCACGCTGTCCTGGGCGCGCCCGCCGTCCGGCATGACCGTCAGCCACCCGCCGTCGTGCCGCAGAGGCGCGTTGGCCCCGCCGAGGCTGGCATGGTTGCCGCCGACGTTGACGTAAACGGCCGCCTTCCGGCCACCGAGCGCACGCCGGTAGACGGACAGCCGGGCCGCAATAGCGTCAGCGAGCGTGTCGGTCGTGAGCGATTGCGCGCCCAGCCGCCGGGCTGACTCGGCCTGGATCCGCCGGGCAAGCACCTGCCCCGGCGGCTGCAGGTCACGGGCCGAATCCCGGGTGCCTCCCAGGCTGATGGCGACGCTCGCGGGCTGCATCACGCCGGCCTCGACGATGGCCGCTTCCATCTCGGGCCAGGTCAGGCCCGGTTCATTGGCTCCCCAGCTGGACGCCGTCACCGACGACACGGCGATCACCTCGGCCCCGAGTGCGCGGCCAGCGAGAATCACGGCCAGGTTCAGCGCGGGAAACGAACCCGAAAAGCTCGCGCACACGGCCGAGCCTGGCCTCACACGCCGCGACGCCAATTGGCGCACCAGCAGGCCGGCCCACCGCGAATCGGTGGACAGCAGTTTCGAATCCAGGTTGCCGAGCGTCGTCACGAGCGGCGTCATCTCGGCGCCGACGAACGCCAGCCGATGGGCGGGCACTGTCTGCGACCGAAGCGCAGCGGCGCGGTCCGTGTCCCCCGGTCCCCGCTTTTCGCGCAGCCGGCGGATCACCGCCATCGCCCGCTCTTCGGTCTGAGTGGCGGATCGCGCGGCGGCATCGAGATCGACTGCCTGGACCGACGCCGGGCCTGACGACGCGAGCGAGCGCGGCGGCGCGAGCGCCACGGCGCACGCGATGGCGACAGGAACCACCAGCAGCAGGCGCCGGCACGATGATCGGATGTTGTCGTTCACGGATTGACGGCCCTACTTCGCGGGATCCAGCAGGAACGCGCCGATGCCACGCGCCTCCAGGGCGGCGCGGTCGGGCAGCCTGTCGAGGCCAATCGCCCGGCCCGGGTGCATCTCGCTGAAGATTCTCGCAAAGCCCAGCAGCGCGCTCAGGTGGCGTCCCACCCGCTCGGTCATCGCTATCCCGGCATCGCCGTACGGCACGTAGAGCAGGCCGTTGCGCGCCGCGCGCCGGAAGAACTCGTCCTGGCCATCGAGGATGAACTGCTCGCTGGTACGGCCGTGAAGGCGGTCCATGATCGGGTTGGCCGTTTCGAGCAAGAGCGCCAGCGTTTGCGTGTGGTCGCCGAGCTCCCGATGGCTCATGCCTCTCAGATTCCTGGGCGACGGTTCGAGCCGGAGCTTCATCCCGGTCATCTCCAGATCGATCGACGCCATCGTGGCGAGTTCCTGGGCCCGCTCGTGGAAGATGACGCAGTTCACAATCGGATTCATCGGCCGCGCCTCGTGGAGGTCCACCGTGAGATCCACCGCCTCGCGGCGCACCAGTTCGGTAATGCCGAACGCGATCTTCTCGGTCAGCCCGCCATCCGGCCGGCCCGGGAACGCGCGGTCGAGGTTTCGCACGTCGAAGTCCGACTGCAGCTGGCCGCTCGGGTAGTGCGTGTAGACCTCGGGGTCGGGCCACTGGTGCACCGGATTGGTCAGGCGCCCGCCGTACCGGAACCACCGCATCGCTCCGGATGCCGTGGCGATGCTGAACCGCGTCGGAAACCCTTCCGACGACTCGACGTGCGTTGCGGCACTCGCGTTCGCCTGCGGGATCACGAACACGCGTCCTGCTGACGGCCTGGCGTTCTCCACCACCAGCACGGCGGCCAGCATGCCGGCTGGCTCATTGGCGTGGACGCCGCCGAGCACCAGCAGCGTGCCGCCAGGCTTGCCACTGTCGAGCACGTAGACGCCCGTGTCGCCAGGGGTCCCGGCCAGCCCGGCGAAATACGCGCTCAGCGGCACGACGCGCGCCACGCCCGCGCCCATGCCGACGAACTGCTTCTCGTGGACGGCGGTGAACTGCCACGCCGCGACGGCTCCGACCGCGAGGGTGAGAATCAGGACGACCGCCGTGAAGATGCGGGATCCCATCATGGCGTTGGCCCCTTCCCTACTTGATGAGCAGCGCCCGCAGCACGAGCGGGATCAGAACGATGGCGGTGGTGACCTTCTGCTGACGGGTCGCCGGTCCGAGGAACACCCAGAGGGCCAGGCCGGCCATCAGCAGGCAGAGGAGACGATAGGCCAACATGATCATCGCGCGATGCCTCCTCGCCTTCTAATTCCGGGGCTCACTTGCGTTGAGCCTCCTCGCCCCCGGCACGCGGGCTGAAGCCCGCGCGCTACATTCCCGGCGCATCATCGACACAACTGAGCGCCGGGCTCAGAACCGCAGGATCGACAGCGCGTTGGCATAGATCACCACCAGGATGCCGACGACGGCGAGCAGCGCTGTGGGGATCGCCGCCACGCGCAGAAACAGGCCGTACTGATCACGGCAATCCGCCAGGATCATCGCGCTCTTGCCCAGGATGGCGGTCGGCGGCGTCACGCTCGAGACGCACGCCAGTAGGCTCAGCGCCACGGTGGCGATGATCGGATCCCGGCCGAGCAACGCCAGCATGAACGGGATGCCGAACACCGAGGCGACGGCGAACGGTCCCAGCACGCCGCCCAGGAACACGCACACGACGAAGATCGCGGCATACAGCACGACGGTCGGCGCGCTGATGGAGGTGATCACGAACAGCCCGCGTACACCGTTGGCGGCCATCACCTGCACGAGCGACCCGACCGTGATCAGGATTGCGTTGACCTCCAGCGTCTCGACAAACGTCTCACGCGCAAGGCGCGCGAGGTTCATGCGCGTGCCGCCGACCAGGTAGGCGATGACGGCCCCGATCAGGAACATGAGGGGAATCCCCAGTGGCGGGATCCGGTGCGGCATCGCACGCATGAGCAGCATCAGGGCGATCACGACCACGATCGGCAGGTACACGCGGATCGGGCCCAGGTGCGCAGCCGCCGGCGGCAGCGTGGCCAGGGCCTTGTCGCGGTCGAGCGGGCCCTTGATGTGACCCAGGCCCAGGTAGAGCGCCGAGAACACCGCCAGGGGCACCGTGATGATCAGCAGCGGCCAGAAGAACCCGATGTACGGCATGTTGATGCCGGCCGCGATGATCATCGCGGGGATGTTCACCGGGGGCGCAAAGATCCCGATCGTCCCGCCCATCGCGATGAACGCCGCGACCTTCACGCGCGGGATTCCCATCAGGACCAGCAGCGACGACACCAGGCTGCCGAATGCAAACTGTCCCGCCGCACCCGGCCCGGTCAGCGCGCCCGGCAGGATCACGACGAACATCAACAGGACGAGCAGGACACGCGGCCACGCGTGGAAACCCGCCACCAGGTGACGCACCGTGGCGGCCAGCGCCCCGGATGCCTTCTGGACGTTGATGAACAGCTGCGCGGCGAAAATGATCAGGACGATGGGCAGGAACGTGAAACTGCCGTCAACGAGGTGACGCAGGCCGTCGACGGCGCCAAATCCCGCCAGCCAGATGCCCGCGGCTGCGGCGACGAGGATGGCCAGTGCATCCGACAGGCGCGCCACGCGCGTCGCCACGCCGAACGCCGCCACCATGGCGGCGACCAGCAGCAATGCAGCGGTGGTGTCGGTCATCCCGCGCCGCCTACTTGATGATCGCGCGGAGCGCGGGGCCGACCTCGGCCACCTGCTTCACGACCTGCAGCGGCATATGGCGCGCCTTCGCCAGTTTCGCAAACGCGCCATCCTTGTTGCCGTCCTCAGTCACGAGCACGTAGTCGGCCTTCACCACGACCGGATCGATGAACTTGTCCGACAGCGGGCCGCGGCGCGATTCCCCGCCCACGTGCACCGCCACCACCTTGACGCCCAGCTTCTTGGCCTCGGCCAGCAGCTGCGCCACGCGCGCCAGCTCGCTCTTCTCGTCGATGCCGGCTTCGCCAAGACCCTTCGCGCTGCCGCCCATCACGATCACGAGCGTCTTGAACGCCTTCAGCGCCTCCGGCTTCAGCACGTTGTCGAACGTGTGATCGAGCTTGATCCGCTTGCTCAGCAGGCTCACGGTGTACGCGTCCGGGCTCTGGCCGCACGACGTGATGGCCACCGGCGGTGCCGAGGTGAAGGCCGGCTGCGCGCGGGCGATTCCCGCGCCCACGCCTGCCCACAGACTGGCGGCGACGAAGACCGCGACGAATCGATTGACCATGATCATGTCTCCTTGGGGCTCGTGTCGTCAGTACCCGATCGCGCAACCACCGCGCCGCGGGTCGGCCCCGCCCGTCAGCAGTCTCGTCACCGGGTTGATCACGATGCCCTGCATACCGCCGAACACTTGCGCGTACGGCGACTCTTCCAGGCGGAGGGTGTTGCCCTTGGCCGTCAGCGCCTTGCGCACCGCCTCGGGCACCCGCGACTCGAAGCTGACACTCAGCTCCGCACCGGGCTTGTAGAAGTCCGGCCGCGCCCGCACCTCCAGCCGTGGCGCCTCGATGGCCTCCTGGATGCCCATGCCGAACTCCACGACGTTGAGGAACGTCTGCATCTGCATCTGGCCAATGCTCTCACCGCCGGGCGTGCCCCACACCATGAACAGCTTGCCGTCCTTCAGGGCCATCAGCGGCGAGTTGTTGATGAGCGGCGTCTTGCCAGGGCCGATGAAGTTCACGTCGTCCTTGTAGGGCGAGAACGACCCGTAGCGCGTGGCGTTGTGGAAGATCACACCGGTCTTGCCCACCACTACTTTCGTGCCGAATGTGCCAATCGTGGGCGTCCCCGCCACGGCGTTTCCCGCAGCGTCAACGATGTCGAAATGTGTGGTGTTGGGATCGTCGTCGTACGAAGGCGCCGTCGTCTCCGGCACCGTCGCCGCCTTCGGCGCCGGCGCCTTGGGCGCGGACGGCGGCGTGCCGGCGACCGCATACGGGCTGGCCTTCTCGAGATTGATCAGCTTGCGGCGATCCGCAGCATACGACTTGGAGAGCAGACCTTCGAGCGGAATCGCGGCCACCTTCGGATCCGCCACGTAACGATAGACGTCGGCATTCACGAGCTTGATGGTCTCGGCGATCAACTGGATGTAGTCCGCGCTGTTGAGGCCCATCCCCTTGAGGTCGTACGACTCCAGCAGGTTGAGGTTCATCAGCGTCTGGATGCCGCCGCGCGACGTCGGGCCGTTGGTGTAGACCTCGTACCCCTTGTAGTTCGTGTGAATCGGCTTTGCCCACACCGGCGTGTAGTCGGAGAAGTCCTTCAGGCCGAACAGGCCGCCGTTCTCCTGGTAGAATGCGACGAACTCCCTCGCGAGTTCACCCTTGTAGAAGAAGTCGTGGGCAGCCGCCAGCGCTTCGTTGCGCGACTTGCCGGCCTTGCGGGCGGCGGCTTCGACGGCCACGATGCGCCGGAACGTGTTCGCCAGGTCCTTCTGGACCAGTCGGGCGCCTTCTTTCGGCAGGGTGCCGTTGGGCACGAACACGGCGGCCGTCGTGGGAAAGATCTCGAGATTCGTGCGCGAGTCGCCGAGCGTCTCGCCCAGGTAGCTGTCGACGGGGAATCCGTTCTCGGCGTACTCGGTGGCCGTCGCCAGCACGTCGGCGAGCGACATCGTCCCGTACTTGTCGAGCAGCGCCACCCAGCCTCCGAAGTTTCCGGGCACGACACCGGCCAGGTAGCCGGCTTCCTGGTCCCGCTTGTTCTTGAACTTGTCGGGTGTCGCAGCCATCGGGGCCGGTCCCGACATGTCGAGCGACACCACCTCGCCCGTCTTGGCCACGTACAGCGTCATGAAGCCCACACCGCCGATTCCCGAGCGCGAGGGCTCGACGACGTTGAGCGTAGCCGCAACGGCCACGGCCGCATCGAACGCGTTCCCGCCCCTCTTGAGCACGTCGAGACCCGCCTGCGTAGCCAGCGAATGCGCCGAGGCCACCATCGCCTTCGTTCCGACGGCCTGGTATTGAATCCGCTGCGCCGGGAGGCGCGAGGCGCCCACCATCGTCAAGACGGCTGTGAGACCGAGAGTAACGAACCGGGATGTTGGTCGCGCGTGCATTGATGATCTCCTGTCAGGCTCTTCCTAGACCTCGGCCGCGATCAGTTTGCCAATTTCTTCGGTGGTGGCGCGCCCGCCCATGTCGGGGGTCCTTGTGCCGCCGGCCAGCGTGCGCTCGATCGCTCCCACGACGGCCTGGCCGGCCTCCCGGAAGCCCAGGTCCTCCAGCATCATGGCCCCGGCCCACACGGCGCCGATCGGGTTCGCGATGCCTTGGCCCGCGATGTCGGGAGCCGACCCGTGCACCGGCTCGAACATGGACGGGAACTCGCGCTCGGGGTTCAGGTTGGCACTGGGCGCGATCGCAATGGTTCCCGTGCATCCGGGACCAAGATCCGAAAGGATGTCCCCGAACAGGTTTGAGCCAACGACCACGTCAAACCAATGCGGGTTGCGGACGAAATGGGCGCACAGGATGTCGACGTGGTACTGGTCGACGCGCACCTCGGGATACGACGCCGACATCGCCTGCACGCGCTCGTCCCAATACGGCATCGTGATCGCGATCCCGTTGGATTTCGTCGCGGAGGTGAGGTGCTTCTTCGGCCGTGACTGTGCGAGCTCAAAGGCATACCGGAGGATGCGGTCCACGCCTTGCCGCGTAAACACGCTCTGCTGCACGGCCATTTCCTGGTCGGTGCCCTCGTACATCCGTCCGCCGACGGAGCTGTACTCGCCTTCGTTGTTCTCGCGGACCACGATGAAGTCGATCTCGCCGGGCTGGCGGCCAGCCAGCGGGCACGGCACGCCGGCCATCAGGCGCACGGGCCGCACGTTGGCGTACTGGCGGAACCCGCGACGGATAGGGATCAGGAGCCCCCACAGGGACACGTGATCCGGGACGCCTGGATACCCGACGGCGCCAAGGTAGATGGCGTCGTGGTGCCGGATGGTCTCGAGGCCGTCCTCGGGCATCATCCTCCCATGCCGGGTGAAGTACTCGCATCCCCATGGGAATTCGTCCCACTGAAAGCCAATCCCGTGCGCGGCACCCGCCGCTTCAAGCGCACGAATGCCCTCCGGAATGACTTCCTTCCCGATCCCGTCTCCGGGTATGACCGCGATCTTGAGCGTTCGCATCGTGACCTGCTGGCAGACGCCGATGAAGAGCGGGCTGAATCGTGGCCGCGCCGACGTCCGCACTGTGCCGACCGGCAGTATAGACCCCCGCCCGACAGCGGCCTGTCGCAGCTTGTCTCAGGATCAGGTCAGCAGGACCGAGTCAGCCGGACCGAGTCAACGGGATCGAGTCAGCGGGACCCTGGCGCCCGGGGGCCGTCCTCGGGCGTCAGCATGTAGCCGTCGCCGTGGACCGTATGGATGAACCGGGCGCGGGCAGGATCCCGCTCGATCTTCCGGCGAAGCCGGGCAATGGCGTGATCGACCGACCGCGTCTCGGGCGTGTCGGGGTATCCCCAGACCTCCCTGAGCAGCTCCTGTCTCGAGACGACGCGTCCCTTGCGCTCGGCGAGATAGCGCAGCAGTTCGATTTCCCGATGCGTCAGGTGGAGGTCTGCGGTTCCCTTCCGGGCCCGGTGCTCGCTGAAGTCCACCGTGACCGCCCCAAGGACCAGCGTGAGCGTGGGTGGACTCGACCGCCGCAGGACCGCGTGCACGCGGGCCAGCAACTCATCGAGATCGAACGGCTTGGTGACGTAGTCGTCCGCGCCGAGCTGGAGTCCCTTCAACTTGTCAGCCTTCTGGCCGCGCGCGGTCAGGAAGATGACCGGCGTAGGACCGCCCTGCCGCAGCAAGCCAAACAACTCCAGTCCATCACGCCCGGGCAGCCCGATGTCCAGCAGGATGAGATCGGGCGCGAAGCTGCGCGCGCGGGTGACGGCCTCGTTGCCGTCGGCGGTCCACGACACCTCGAAACCCTCGAACGCCAGGTTGTCGCACACCACGCGCGCCAGCGCCGCGTCGTCTTCGATCAGCAGGATGCGTCTACCCACGGGCTGTCTCCATCGCTGGAAGCCTGACCGTCACCGTCGTACCGGTGCCGACGGCACTGCGAAGCGACAGTCGCCCGCGATGATCGGCCACGATGCGGCTGGCAATGGCCAGGCCGAGGCCGCTGCCGCCTGAGCCTGCCGATCGGCCCCGAAAGAACCGGCGCGTGACCAGCCCCAGTTCATCCTCGGGTATACCGCGGCCGCGATCGGCGACCTCGATGACCACGTCGGCACCCTCGGCGGCGCAGCGCACCTCCAGCCACTTCGCCTGGTCAGAGTACCTGATCGCATTGTCGACGAGGTTGTCGAACAGCAGCAGCGCCGCGGTCCGGTCGGCGCGAATCGCCGGCAGGTCCGCCGGCACATCAACGCGGATCTCGAATCCCTGGTCGCTGAGCGGGACGCGAAATCCCTGCAGGACGTCATCCATCAGGGCGCGAACGTCGACCGACGTGAAGGCGTAGGCTTCAGTGACGTCTGTGATGCGCGAATACGCGAGGAGGTTGTCCACCAGCCGGGTCAGGCGGCGCGCTTCCTGCACGACGATCTGGGCGTAATCGCGGAGGGCGTCCGGACCCGAGACCCGGCCTCGCGCCATCGTGTCGCCGGCCGCGCGAATCGTGGCGATGGGCGTCTTCAGTTCGTGCGTCACGGACGACACGAACTCCGATCGCAACTCCGCCAGCCGCGCGCTGGCGCGCGTGGCCCGGATCGTCAGCGCGACACCCAGCCCGAGCACCAGGGCGGCGAACGCCGCGATGAGCAAGGTCTGCTGGCCTCCCCGCGTGGCGTCCCGGACGGTGGGATCGTCAACGGAGTTCACGGCCACGGCCCAGGATCGGCGGGGCTGATCGTCCGGCGGGCTGACGCTGACCAGTTGGGGCTCGAAGAACAGCAGCGGGAACTCGCGTCGGCTGGTGCCCACGCCTGCCGACGGGCGGGCCTGCCCGACCACCGGCGCGCCCGCATCGTCGAGGATCGCGATCGCGAGCCCGTCCCCGAGGCCGCCAATGCGAGCGACCTGGGCGGTCAAGTCGGGGAAGTAGGTCTGCCGGGCCCACGCCAGGTTGACCGTGAACCCAAACACGCCCTCGGGTTGGTCGCGCAGGACGTCGCGGTAGAGCACGCGCGCCACTACCTGGTAGGTCGTGCCGCGGATCGTGGTTTCGAACGTCGAGAACCGGCGGCCGAGCCGGATGTCCTTCTCGATCCGCGCGACGATCCTGGCGGCAATCTCCGGGTCGTGCCGGACGACGACCGGAAACCGGCTGGGGCCGGCCGCCGCGCGGCTCCATGGCGGACTGCGGTCGTACCGATCGAGAAACGCGACCGCCGCGGTGGTGGCCGGTGCGCGCCAGACGAAGAAGGACTCTGGATAGGGATACCGGGCGAACGCGCTGGCGGCGAGGTTGATGACGTCGTAGGGCGACTCCAGCACGAACTCGTCCCACTGTGGCGACGAGAGCACCCGCGACTGCACGCCGTGCATGTCCGCCGACAGTTCGCCGGCAAGCAACTCGGCGGTCTCGCTGGCGCGTCGCATCGCCACCTGGGCGGCGCTCTGTTGCCAGCCGTAGACGGCACGGTAACCCAGCCAGGCCAGGACCACCGCCGATAGCATCACGGCGACCACCAGCAGCGCCGTCGTCACGCGCACCAGGCGGGGAGACGCCCCGCTGCTCATCGGCGCAACTCCCGCTCGCGATAGAACCGGGCTGCGCCCTCGTGCAGCGGGACCGGCGTGGCGGGCGCCTGTTCCGCGTCCATCAGCCGGAGCAACGGCAGCGACGGCAACGCGGCGAAGAACTGGCGCGTGAAGTCGTGGACCACGGCTTCGTCGAGATCACGGCGGCACACCAGCAGATTATCGACGCCGATCGTGCGCACGGCCGATGGCTGGCCGGGATAGGTGCCAGCCGGGATGCTCATCGGCCGAAGGAACGGGTAGTCGTGACGGAGACGTTCGATGGGCTGCCCCTCGAGCGGCAGCAGCCGGGCGCCGGCCCGCGCGGCCGTGCGCACAGACTCGACCGGGTCGCTGCCGGTGACGAAGAGCGCGTCGATGCTGCCCACGGCAAGGCGTGCGCCGGCCTCCGAGTACCTCAGCGGCTCGAGACGCACTGATGTGCGCGGAATGCCAAGGGCCTGCAGCACGATTTCGGCAGTGAGCGCCGATCCGCTGCCCGGGAGGCCCACGGCAATGTGGCGTCCCTTCAGCTGGCTGACGTCACGAAGGCCGGAACCTGCCCCGACGATGAGATGCACGGGCGTGAGCTGCAGCACGGCGACGCCGCGCAGGCGGTCGAACCCGCGGCGCTGGCCCTCCAGCTGTCCGACGAACCCGACGTAGGCGACGTCGGCGTACGAAAACCCGATGTCGGCGTTTCCACGCTGGATCGCCTCGACGTTGGCGATGGACCCCGCGCTTTCCTGGATCGAGAGAGTCATCGGCCCGTTCGCGGCGCCGAAGCTGCGGTCGAATGCCTGCCCAAGCGGGTGAAAGCCCGCGCCGGGCGTGCCGGTGGTCAGGCGAAGGACGACAGCCGGAGGCGTGTGCGCCGCCGGCGCCGGCGGCGCACAGCCGACCGGCGCCGCGGCCCCGATGCAGACGACGGCCGCCAGCCCGACCCACGAAGAACGGTCACACCCTCGATGATTGCTCACGCGCCCTTCATCCACCGAAGAGGCTACCTTCGCTCGCCCGCGCGCGTCCAGCCCGATCCCGCTATGCTAGACTCGCCACCGAAATTGGGTCTGACTCAATTTCTGATCCCAGACTCATTTTTCGCGGGAGGTCAGCCCATGTCGGGTCCGAACACACGATCGAACCGCTTCCGCTGCGGGCTCCTTGCCGCCGGCTTGATGCTCGTGGCGGCGAGCGGGACCCTGGTGCTGGCGCAGGGAGGAGCGGGCGCCGCCGGACCGCCCAACACGCTGACGCCGGAAGAGAAATCTGCCGGCTGGAAACTGCTGTTCGACGGCGTGAGCACCAAGGGCTGGCACACGTTTGGCCGCGACAAGGTCTACGGCTGGGACGTGAAGAACGGCGAACTGATCGCAGTGGGCAAGGGCGGCGACATCGTCACGGACGACGCCTTCGGGAGTTTCGAATTGGTGGTGGACTGGAAGCTGGCAGCCAAGGCCAACACCGGCATCTTCTATCACGTCGTCGAGAAGGGGTACACCTCGCCGTACGCGACCGGGCCCGAATACCAGGTGCTGGATGTGGACGGGTGGCCCGATCATATCGAGACGTGGCAGTGGACGGGCGCCAACTACGCCATGCACCCGCCAGCGGTCGCGGCGTGGAAGAAGGTCGGCGAGTGGAACCACACGCGGATCCTGGTCGAGGGCACGCACGTCGAGCACTGGCTGAATGGCGTGAAAGTGGTCGACTACGAGCTCTGGACGCCCGACTGGGTGGCACGATCCCAGGGCGGCAAGTGGAAGGACTACCCCGGCTACGGCTTGGCAAAGAAGGGGTTGATCGGTCTCCAGGATCACGGCAACAGCATCTGGTTCCGGAACATCAAGATCAGACCGCGGTAAGATCGGAGCGTGGTGCCGAACGCGCAGGGAGCCCCGCTCCGCACGAAGTTCATCCTCGCCTTCTGGCTCCCGCTGGCGGCCACGTGGCTGATGATGGCCCTCGAAGGGCCGTACATCTCCGCGATTATCGCGCGCCTGCCCGGCGCCGCGTTCAACCTGGCGGCGTACGGCGTGGCCTTTGCGCTCGGCTGGCTTGCCGAGTCCCCGATCATGATGCTGCTGACGGCGTCGAACGCGCTGGTGCGCGATCGGCAGTCGTTCTTTGCGCTGCGCCGCTTTACGTACCTGTTGAACGCCGGCGTGACGGTGGCACTCGCGCTGGGCGTCCTGCCGCCCGTCTTTGAATTCCTGACGGACCGGCTGCTGGGCCTTCCTCCGGAGATCGCGAGACTCGCGCATCTCTCCACGGCGATCCTGATCCCCTGGCCCGCCGCGATTGGATACCGCCGCTTCTACCAGGGGATCCTGGTCCGCCACCACCTGACGCGTCGCGTCGCGTACGGCACCGTGATCCGCCTCACCTCGATGTCCGCGACAGCGGCGGGGCTCGCGCTGACCACGAACTGGCCGGGCGCCGCGATTGGTGCGGCCGCGCTGGTGGCAGGCGTGATCGCCGAGGCCGCCGCGAGCCGGTGGATGGCCAACCGTGTCATCGCCGGCATCATCGCGGGCGGGGACGCGGCCGATGGGACTTCGCTGACGCTGGCCGGCATCAGCCGGTTCTACTACCCGCTGGCGCTGACGTCCGTGATCTCCCTCATCACCGGGCCGCTGGTGACCTTCTTCCTCGGGCACAGCCGCGCGCCGATTGAATCGCTCGCCGTGTGGCCGGTCATCAGTTCGTTCATCTTCCTCTTCCGCAGCGGCGGCGTCGGATACCAGGAAGTGGCCGTGGCCCTGGGCGGCGTGCACGGGGAGCACGAGCGGGAGGTGCACCGGACCGGGTGGCTGCTGGCGGGGGCCGTCACGCTGCTGCTTGGCGTGATGCTGTTCACGCCGCTGGCCGACTGGTGGTTCCAGGTCGTCGTCGGCCTGCCGGCCGACCTGCGGGGCTTCGCCGTGAATCCGGCCCGGGTCCTGGTGTTGCTGCCCGCGTTCGAGTACGTGCTGTCGTTTCAGCGCGCCAGCCTGATCGTGGCGCGCCGGACGCGATTCGTGACGCTGGCGACCGCGATCGAAGCCGGCGTCCTGGCGCTGGCGCTTCTGCTCTGCGTCTCGACGTTCGATCTCGTCGGCGCGCTCGCCGCCGCGATCGCCCTGATCACGGGCCGGATCGCCGCGAACGGCTTCCTCGCGCTATCCGCGCGACGGTAGGTCCGCGCCCCCCCGCAGACGCTCGCCGCCCCACGCCGGCGGTCCGTCCGGCGCGGCGCAGGCCCTTGAGCCAAGCCGATGCTGATCGCCGACAAACGCACCGTCCCGTCAGACTCCCGCGTGGCGCACCAGTCGAGCGCCACATGCGTCATCGAATTCCACCCGCGACGGTGCGTTTGACCGGCTTGCGCGAGCGGGACTGCAGAGCGCCGGTTGGACCGCCGGCCGACACACCAAGCCCTGTTTGAGAAGGAGCGGCCCTCGGGAGTTCTCCTATTTCGATCGTTTCGCCATCACACGGCCCGAGGGCGTCGGCAGCACGAGGACGGTGACGCCGTCGACGGTCTCGAATGACATCTTCATCTCGGCGCCACCGATGTCCTCTGAGTACGCGGTGAACACCGTCTCGGACGTCGGCACGAACTGAAGCGCCGGCAACTGCGGCATCGCCAGCATGCCGGCCAGCCTCTGCGGCCCCCAGATGTAGATGTTGTAGACGGAGCCCTTCTCGAAGTCGACCTGCACGATCGTCTGCACCATCTCGCCTCCCCGGGGCACCGTGGCCAGTACCGAGGACCGCTGGAACTTGCCGAGGCGGCCCTCGCGGTCGGTCATCAACCGCGTTTGCTGGTCGCGGAGTTCTTCGACGGTTCGGGTGCCTCCAAGCGCCTGGGCGAGCGCCGTGACATCTCCGGCGAACGCGCGGGACGACATGTCCGCGGTGCGAGCGTTCAGCCTGGCATAGCGCTCGGCCTGTGCGGCCGGCGGCGGCACGACCGCCGCCATCGCCTCCGCGCCTTGCGGCCGGACCATCAGCGAGCCCCCTTCGATCGAGATGCCAATCGCTCCGCCGCCCGGCAGCACCCAGCGGCCAGCCAGTGGCGCCAGTTTCTCGGGCGCCACCGTGATCACGGCCGGCGGCAGCGTCACGGGCCCCCCGAACAGCAGGGTTTCCATCACCGGTACCACCGGCGTGGCTTTCATGTCGGCGTTCGTTGACGTGAGGAAGATCATGGCGTCCTCGTCCGGAAACCGGACGAACTCTGCCACGAACACGCCGTTGCCGCCGTTGTGCTGCACCACCGTCGTGCCGCGATCCGACTTGCTCACGGCCCACCCATACGCGTAGAACGATCGTCGCGCCGGCCCCTCGGCGACGTACGGCGCGAAGTACCTCGCGCGCACCTCCTTCGGCAGCACGGCATCGGTGTCGAGCGCGCGATGCCACGCCAGCATGTCCTTCAGCGTGGTGTGCAGGCCGCCGTTGCCGCGCAGCATCCAGTAGGGCGCATCCGGCGGCTGAATGCGGTCGACGATGGTGCCCCAGTCCTGGCCATCCCGGTAGCCGTGCGCGATGCGTTCGGCAGCCCACGCCGGTGCCTTGTAGCCGGTCTCCATCATGCCCGCCGGTTTGAAGACGTGCTGACGCAGGTAGTCCTCGTAGCCCTGCCCCGAGAGCTTCTCGACAATGGCCGCGAGCAGGCTGTAGCCGGCGTTCGAGTATTCGTACCCCTCACCGGGCGCAAACAGGAGTTTTGACTGGAGCGCGCGACGCACGTACTCCTCGCGGCCGACAGGGTCGTAGTCCGTCGGGCTAAAGTCGGAATCGAGGCCCGAGGAGTGGGTCAGGAGGTGGTGCAGCGTCATGGACGCCTTGTCGGCCGGCACGCCGTCCAGGTACTTGCTAACGGGATCCTTCACCGACAGTTTGCCCTGCATCTCGAGCGTGAGAATGGCCGCCGCCGTGAACTGCTTCGTGATCGATCCCAGGTTGTAGACGCTGTCGGTCGTCAGCGGGATCTTCTTCGCGCGGTCGGCCATCCCGTAGGACTTCATCAGCAGCGTGTCCTTGCCCCGCACGATCAGCGCTCCGCCGGAATAGCCCAGCTTCTCGAGGCGCGACAGGTACTCGTCCGCCTTCTTGCCGACGTCGCCGTTGACAACGGGTCTGTCGTCGGCCGCGCTGGCCGTGACGGCCGGACCAAGCATCGACAGCATGAGTAGAACGCCAATCACCGCTCTGCGCATCGGGCACTCCTGTACGGACCGTAACCGCCGACTCTCGATTAGACGAGGCTCCCGTCCCGACGGCCTGCCGTCCAGGCCTGGAGCCCACCGGTCTTCCCCATAGACGGTATCATCAGCTGACACCGTGTTCCCGGAGGACGTATGCGCATTTCATGGGGTTCCATCGCCGGCGTGCTGCTCGTGTTCTCGGGATCGGTCGCCGGGCCTGGGGCCAGGACAACCGCCGCACAAGAGGCGGTCTTTGTGGTCCGGCACGCCGAACGGCTCAATGACTCGACCGACTCTCCCCTCTCGCGCGAGGGCAATGCCCGTGCGGCCAGACTGGCAGAACTGCTGCGCAGTGCCCAGGTCACGGCCGTTGTTGCCACGCAGTTCGTGCGGACACAGGAGACTGTCAGGCCCGTGGCGCAGCTCGCCGGCGTCCCCGTCGCCACGGTTCCCGCGGCTGACACACCAGCGCTGATCGCCAGGCTCCGCGGTCTGGGGGCGCACGCCCGGGCCCTGGTAGCGGGCCACAGCGACACCGTTCCCAAGATCCTCTCCGCGCTGGGATGCACGGACCCGGTCACGATCGCCTCGGATGAGTACGACAACCTCTGGGTCGTGGTGCCCGCGGCGACCGGCGCGCCCACCTGCGTGCGGATCCGGTTCTAGCTCGCGACCATGGGACCGACGACGGGATCGGCGCCGCAGGTCGTCTCGCTGCGTGGCGCCAGCGAACATAACCTGAAACACGTCGATCTCGACATCCCGCGCGACGCGTTCGTCGTCGTGACGGGTGTGTCCGGCTCGGGCAAGTCCTCGCTCGCGTTCGACACGATCTGCGCTGAAGGCCGGCGGCGCTACCTGGAAACGTTTTCGTCGTACGCACGGCAGCACCTCGGCCGGATCGCCAGGCCCGCCGTGGCCAGTATCGACGGCCTGTCGCCAGCCGTCCCCCTGGATCAGTCCACGGTGGTCCGCAATCCGCGTTCAACCGTCGGCACGCTCACGGAACTGTACGACCTGCTGCGGCTCCTGTTCGCGCGGCTGGGCAAGCGTTCCCCTGACGTCTCCGAGCCTAAACTCGAACGCCAGTTGTTCTCGTTCAATTCGCCGTCCGGCGCCTGCCCCGCCTGCCGTGGGCTCGGCGTCGAAGATCGGCTCGACCCCGATCTGCTCGTGTCGGACGCGGCGAAGACGGTGCGGAACGGCGCGCTGCGCATCAGCACACCGAACGGCTACCTCATCTACTCGCAGGTCACGATCGACGTGCTGGACCAGGTCTGCCGCGCGCATGGGTTCACGGTCGATATCCCCTGGAGGGACCTCACCGCCGGGCAGCGGGACGTGATCCTGAACGGGTCCGATCGCATCCGCATCCCGTATGGCAAACACCCGCTGGAGTCGAGGCTCCGCTGGACCGGCATCACCGCAAAGCCCCGCGAGGAGGGCGTCTACAAGGGCATCCTGCCGGTCATGGAGCAGATCCTGAGGCAGAAGCGCAACGACAACATCCTGCGCTTCGTCCGATCGCTCCCGTGCCGGGCGTGTGGAGGCAGCCGCCTGCGTCCCGAGGCGCTGGCCGTCCGCTATCGCGATCGCACGATCGCGGAACTGGCGGCGCTGTCGATCGCGGATCTCGGCCACTGGTTCGCCGACGACGAGTCGGCCAACGAGGCGTTGGCCGCGATCCGGCGCGAAGTACAGGCGCGGTGTTCCCTTCTGCGGGACCTCGGCCTCGGCTACCTGGCGCTTGATCGCGAGTCCACCACGCTCTCCGGCGGCGAGGCGCAGCGGCTCCGGCTGGCGCGCCAGGCCGGTATCGACCTGGGCGGCATGATCTACGTGCTCGACGAGCCGTCGATCGGCCTGCACCATCACGACACGGGCCGGCTCCTGGACGTGCTGGCTGTGATGCGCGGCCGCGGCAACACCGTGATCGCGGTCGAGCACGACGAGCAGGTGATCCGTGCGGCCGACTGGGTCGTCGACGTCGGCCCGGGGGCCGGCACCGAGGGAGGCGCGGTGGTCTTCAACGGGACGGCGGCGAGCCTGTTGGCGACGGATGCCGGAACCGCCGGCCACGCGACCGCCAGCCGGACGCGGGCGTTCCTGACGGGCCGGGAACAGATCGCCGTGCCCCGCGCACGGCGCTCCGGCACGGGCGTGCTGCGCGTCTCGGGACTCACGCGGCACAACCTGCAGCATCTCGACGTCGAGTTTCTCCAGGGCGCATTCAACGTCGTGACGGGCGTCTCGGGAGCCGGCAAGTCGACGCTCGTGGGTGAATTGCGCCGCTTGATTGCCGGCGGGTCCGATGGAGACGCGGCCATCGACCCGGCCGTCCCGATCGACACGGTTGTCGACGTTGACCACTCGCCCATCGGCCGGACGCCGCGGTCGAATCCCGCCACGTACACCGGCGTGTTCGATCGCATCCGGGACCTCTTCGCGTCGCAGCCAGACGCCCTCGATCGGGGCTTCGGCAAGGGCCGGTTCTCGTTTAACGTCAGCGGAGGGCGCTGCGAGGCGTGCGAGGGCGCCGGCGTCACACAGGTCGGCATGCAGTTCCTGGGAACGGTCTCGGTCACGTGCGAGCGCTGCGGCGGGCGCCGGTTCGACGACGAGACGTTGCAGATCCGCATCCGCGGCCGCCACATCCATGACGTGCTCGAGATGCCGATCGACGAGGCGTGCGTCTTCTTCGCCGATCAGCCGCCGGTCGCCCGCGTCCTCAACACGCTGCAGCGCCTGGGCCTCGGCTACCTGCGGGTCGGGCACCCGGCAACGATGCTGTCGGGCGGCGAAGCGCAACGCGTGAAGCTGGCGACGGAGCTGGCCCGGGTGGCGCGCGGGCATGCGCTCTACGTGCTCGACGAGCCCACGACAGGCTTGCATGCCAGCGATATCGTGCGCCTGCTCGATGCCGTGAATGGCCTGGTTGACAAGGGTCACACGGTCGTGGCCATCGAGCATCACCTCGACGTCATCAAGGTGGCCGATCGCGTGGTGGACCTGGGCCCGGGCTCCGGGGCGGACGGCGGGCGCCTGGTTGCGGTGGGCACGCCAGAGGAGGTGGCCGCTGCCGCCAGTTCGCTGACGGGGGCCGCCCTGCGCGGTGTCCTCGGCGCCACCGCACCCGCCATCCCGATGGAACCGGCGCCCCGGGCGCCGGACACCGGCCCGCCAGCGAGCGCCAGCACTGGACCGATGTCCTGGACCGGCGTCTCCACGCACAACTTGAAGCACATCGACATCGAGATTCCCCGCAACCGCGTCACGGTGGTGACGGGCGTCTCCGGCAGCGGCAAGTCTTCATTCGCGTTCGACACGGTGTTCGCCGAGGGGCAACGGCGGTACGCGGAGAGCTTCTCCACCTACGCCCGGCGGTTCATCCAGGGCGGCGATGCGGCCGAGTTCGATCGCGTCAGCGGCCTGACGCCAACCGTGGCGATCAGCCAGCAGGCCCCGTCAAGGAACCCGCGCTCCACGGTGGCCACGCTGACCGAGATCCACGATCTCTACCGGTTGCTGTATTCGCGAGCCGGCACCCGGCACTGCCCTGCGTGCGGGGCCGCCCTGGCTGTCTCGGTCTGTCGTGCGTGCGGGTTCGCGGGCGCCGACGTCCTCACGTCCGCCATGTTCTCGCCGAACTCCGACCGTGGCGCGTGCGCGTCCTGCCACGGCGCCGGTCACGTGATGGCCGTCGATCCCGATCGGCTCATCACCGATCCAGCCAGACCGCTCGCGGGCGGCGCCATGGCGGGACACAAGACCGGCCGCTTCTACGGCGATCCGCACGGCCAGCACATGGCGATCCTGGCGGCTGTCGGCAGCGCTCTCGACATCGACTTCTCCACCCCGTGGTCGGCGCTCGACGACGATGCCAGGCACGTGGCGCTCGCGGGCACCGGGGACCGGACGTTCGACGTCGCGTGGCAGTACAAGCGAGGCGCGAGGGCCGGCATGCATCGGTTCACCACGGCGTGGGTCGGGCTGGCCGGTCTCGTCGGCCAGGAGTACGCCCGCAAGCGCCTCGACAAGCGGGGCGAGGCCCTTGAACCGCTGATGCGGCAGCAGTCCTGCGACGGCTGCGGAGGCGGACAACTTGGCCGGGAAGCCCTCGCGGTGCGTTTCGGCGGCATCAACATCCACGCGCTGCTGTCGCTCACCGTCGAGAAGACGCGCGGTCACTTCGACGCGATCGAGGCGGGCCGCACGCCTGTTGACGATCGCGCCCGCGTGCTGACGGCCGACCTTCGTGCGGAGGTCGCCCGCCGGGTGTCCAGCCTGGCGGACGCCGGCCTCGGCTATCTCACGCTCAATCGTCCAGCGGCCACGCTGTCGGGCGGCGAAGCGCAGCGCGTCCGGCTCGCCGCCGAGATCCGATCCGGCCTCACCGGGATTACGTACGTCCTGGATGAGCCGACGGTCGGCCTGCACCCTCGCGACACGGATCGGCTCATCGGCCTCATGCACGCGCTCCGCGACGCGGGAAACACGGTGCTGGTGGTGGAACACGACCTGGACGTGACGGCCGCCGCTGATCACGTGATCGAGATCGGTCCGGATGCCGGCGACCGGGGCGGGATGCTCGTGGCGCAGGGCACGCCGGGCGAACTGCGCGCGAACCCGGCGTCGCGGACGGGTGTCCATCTGGAGCGGAAGGCCGCCGGGGAATCATCCAGGCTGTCCGCCTCCGCGCCCAGGCCCCACGGGGAACCTCCGCTGGCCAGGCCGCTCCAGCCAGGCATCTCGATCCGCGGCGCGCGGTCGCACAATCTCCGCGGCATCGATGTCGATTTCCCGGCGGGAGGAGTCGTCGCGGTCACCGGCGTGTCCGGCAGCGGCAAGACGTCACTCGTCTTCGACGTGCTCGCGCCGTCGCTCGAACGCGTCCTCTCGGCGAAGAGCCCGGGCTCGGCGTCTCCGGTGAACTGCGACCGTCTGATCCCACACGCCGGCTTCGATCGCGTCGTCAACGTCGGTCGCGTCACGAGCGTGTCATCACCGTGGAGCACGCCGGCCACCCAGGCCGGCATGTTCGATCGCCTGCGGGACGTATTCGCGTCATCTCCCGAGGCTCGTGCACGCGGCCTGAAGAAATTGGACTTCTCGACGTCGGGCGGCGGCGGCCGCTGCACGACCTGCGACGGCCTCGGCCAGATACGCGTCGCGATGGACTTCCTCCCTGACATCTGGCTGACGTGCGAGTCGTGCCGGGGAACGCGATTCGGCGCTGACGTCCTGGCGTGCCGCGTGTCGGGCCACTCGATTGCCGACATCCTCGCCATGACGGTCGAACAGGCGGCGCGCAGCCTGCAGGACGATTCGTGGTCGGCGCTCCGCGGGACGTTGGACACGCTCGACCGGGTGGGGCTGGGCTACATCCGGCTCGGGCAGGCCACGCGGACGCTCTCCGGGGGCGAGCGCCAGCGCCTGGTGCTGGCGGCCGCGCTCGTCGAGAAGTCGCGACGCCCGCTGCTCTACCTGCTCGACGAACCCACGAAGGGCCTGCACGCCGACGACGTGGATCGCCTGCTCGAGGTGTTCGATACCCTCGTCGCCGCGGGCCACACGCTCGTGGTCGTCGAACACCACCTCGACATTGTGCGCCACGCGGACTGGGTCATCGATCTCGGTCCTGAGGGCGGCGACGCGGGCGGCCAGCTCGTCGTGGCAGGCACGCCCGCCACGGTGGCCGCCTGGCCCCTGTCCCACACGGGCCGCGCCCTCACCCGCCGGCGGTAATCCGGCCGGATTGTGCTACGCTCTCGCCACTCTGTTCACTACTTCTTCGTCAGGAGGCCTTCTGTGCGGATCCATGCACAACTCGCCGGCGGCAGTTTGGCTCGAACCGCCACGCTCGCCGTCATCGTCGGATCGCTGCTCGTCACGCCGATGGGCGCCGCCGACAACGCCAGGTACCATACCTACCAGGAACTCACCGCGGCCCTGAAAGCCTCGGCCGCGGCTCAGCCCTCGCTGGCGAAAGTCGTGTCGATCGGTAAGTCGGCTGAAGGCCGCGACATCTGGGCCATCGAGATCGCGGCCGCCGGTGGCGTCCCGGTCGATGAGCGAACCGCGCTGCTGGTGGCCGCCAACTTCGAGGGCGACCATCTGATTGGCAGCGAACTGGCGCTGTATCTCACCGACTTCCTGCTGACCTCGTACGCGACCGATGCCGCCGTGAAAGAGCGCCTGGACCATCACGTGTTCTACATCGTGCCGCGGGTCAACCCGGACGGCGCGGAAGCGATGTTCGCGCCGGTGAAGACGGGCCGACGGACAAACGGCACCAAGTTCGACGCGGACAATGATGGCCGGATCGACGAGGACGGCCCGGAGGATCTCAACAAGGACGGCGTCATCACCGTGATGCGCGTGAAGGATCCCAAGGGCCCGTACATGATCAGCCCCGACGATGCGCGGCTGATGAAGCGCGCCGACCCCGCCAGGGGCGAAACGGGCGGCTATGCCGTCTACTGGGAAGGCCTCGACAAGGACGGCGACGGTTTCATCGCGGAGGACGGGCCTGGCGGCACGGACATCAACCGGAACTTCCAGCACCAGTATCCGTACTACCAGACGGACGCCGGCCGCTACATGGTCAGCGAAACCGAAACGCGCGCCATGCTGGACTACGCGTTGAAGCACCGGAACATTGCCGCCGTGCTCACGTTCGGCGAGAACGACAACTTGATTTCGACGCGAGCGGGCGCCGCAAACCCGATCAACCTGCTGGACTACGCCGAGCGCAGCATCGCCGGTGCCAGCCGGGTCGGCATGTTCGCTGACGTCTCCGGAGGGTTCGGCCGCGGAGGCCGGGGCGGCTTCGGTGGCGGCGGCGGGCGCGGAGGCGCGGAGGCCGGCAGCCCGGCTGGCGGCGGACGCGCCGGCGCCACGGCAGCGACGACGGTGAATGCCAGCGACGCCGAGTACCTCAACACGATTGCCGCGAAATATCGCGAACTGACGGGGCTGCGCAGCGCGGGCTACACGCGCGCCCCGGCCGGGGCGTTCTACGAGTACGGCTACTTCCAGTACGGCGTGCCGTCGTTCTCCACCCCGGGATGGGGACTGCCAGCAGCAGCGCCCGGACGGGCGGCTGGCCCTTCGACGGGCTCTGGGCAGGCCGGTGGAATGCCGGCAGGCATGGCGGCCGGCGGGCGAGCCGGACGCGGCGGCGCCGGGGGCGCGGGCGCGCCGGCGGGTGATGTGGTCGAAGGCATCGACCTCCGCCTCCTCCAGTGGATGGACGGCGAAAAGATCGACGGATTCGTGAACTGGACGCCGTTCAAACATCCAACGCTCGGCGACGTCGAGATCGGCGGGTTCAAGCCGTACGTCACCACCAACCCTCCGGCGGCGAAGATTGCCGAACTGGGCGCCAGCCACGCGAAGTTCGCGGTGTATCTGACGTCGCTGTTCTCGAAGGTGACGCTCTCGAAGCCCGAGGTGCAGTCATTGGGCGGCGGGCTCTACCGCATCAGAGCGGACGTGGAAAATGCGGGCTACCTGCCGACGTCGCTGATGCAAGGCGTGGTCGCCCGCTCGGTCAAGCCGGTCATGGTCCAGCTCGGCGTCCCGCCGGACTCCATCGTTGCCGGCAACGAGAAGACGAATTCCATCAGCGCGCTCGCCGGGTCCGGCACGCGCCAGTCCTTCGAATGGGTGATCAAGGGCAAGCCGGCGCAGGTCATCACCGTGAAAGCCGTGTCGTACAAGAGCGGCACCGATACCGCCACGTTCACTCTGCAGTAGCCACCGGCGATCACTGGAGACTCGATGATGAATACGTATCCGAAACTCATCGCGACCGCTGGCCTGCTGGCAACGATCGCGATCGGCACCTCCCCGGCGCTGCAGGGCCAGGCCAAGCCGGCGCCTGCGGCCAAGCCCGCCGCCGCGGCACAAGCACCGAAGACGTGGGCCGACAACCCGACGTCCGAACGCACGTACAAGGTCAAGCTCGACTTCAACCGCTGGCACGACGTCGCCGAGCTGCAGGCCGACCTGCGGACGCTCGAGAAGGCGTATCCGAAGTTCCTCAAGTACATCTCGCTCGGCAAGAGCTACGACGGGCGCGACCTGGCGGCGATGATCGTCAACAACCCGGATACGGGTCCCGACACCTCGAAGCCGGCGATGTACATCGAAGCCAACATCCACGGGAACGAGATCCAGGGCGGCGAGATCTGCATCTACACGATCTGGTACCTGATGGAGAACTACGGCAAGATCGAGAAGATCACGAAGCTCGTCAACGAGCGGGCGTTCTACATCGTGCCGACGGTCAACCCGGACGGCCGCGACTACTTCATGCACGGCCCCGGCGGAAACGCCCGGTCGGGCCACCTGCCGGTCGATGACGACAACGACTACCTGTTCGACGAGGACGGCCCGGAAGACCTGAACGGCAACGGCGTGATCGAGCAGATCCGGAAGTACGTCCCCGGCGAGGGCACGCACCGGAAGAACGCCGTCGATCCGCGCATCCTGGAACCGGTGCCGCCCGGCGAGAAGGGCGACTACATCCTGCTCGGCCAGGAAGGCCTCGACCATGACGGCGACGGGCGCGTCGGCGAGGACGGCCCCGGCAGCTACGACCCCAACCGCAACTTCGCCGCGGACTGGCAGCCGAACTACGTGCAGAGCGGCGCGATGGACTACCCGTTCGAGCTGCCCGAGGCGAAGGCCGTCAACGACTTCCTGCTGGCGCATCCCAACGTGGCCGGCCTGCAGACGTATCACAACAACGGCGGCATGATCCTCCGCAGCCCCGGCGCCGAGCAGACCGGCGAGTACCCCGCCTCGGACGTGCGTGCGTACGATGAACTCGGCCGCATGGGCGAACGGATGCTGCCGTTCTACAGGTACCTCGTCATCTGGAGCGGCCTCTACACGGTGCACGGCGGCACGACGGACTGGTCCAACGACACGCTCGGCATCCTGTCGTTCTCGAACGAGCTGTGGAACGGCGACCAGTACTTCACGAGCCCGGAGCTCAAGGAACAGCAGAAGTCTCCGGACAGCCCGATCGCGCCGCGCGTGGCGAACAACTTCTTCAACGACTACCTCGAGTTCGGCGACGAGCTGATGGAGTGGAAGGCGTTCAACCACCCGCAGTTCGGCCAGGTGGAAATCGGCGGCGTCATGAAGAAGACGTTCGGCCGCGTGCCCCCGCGCTTCATGAACGAGGAACTCTGCCACCGCAACATGGCCTTCACGCTCTATCAGGCCGAGGAAATGCCGCAGATGAAGATGGGCGACGCCAAGGTCGAAAAGCTCGCGGACGGCGTCTACAAGGTGTGGGTGGACATTGCCAACGACGGCCTGGTGCCGACCATCCTGGCGAAGGCGGCCACCAACAACGTCGTCCGTCCCGACCTGGTGACGCTCGACGGCAAGGGCGTCGAGGTCGTCTCGGCCAGCTGGCTCACCACCAAGTGGCGGCCGGCCGTGTCGCAACTGATCGACCAGAAGGACCTGAAGCGCATCATGGTCCGCAACGGCCATCCGGGCCGGACGACGAAGACCCTGCAGTACTTCGTCAAAGGCACCGGCAGCATCACGGTGAAGTACGACAGCCTCAAGGGCGGCACCGTGCAGAAGACCATCGCATTGCAGTAAGGTTGACGCCTCCATCACCGGGCCGGGCCTCCGCGGGGGGCCGGCCCGGCTTTGACGCCCTGGCGATCTCGAAAGGCGGAGTCCGGATGACGCGCATGACCCGGCGGGACTTCTTCCGCTCGTCCACCGCGGCGGCAGCCGCGGCGGCGGTTCCCACGACCGCCGCCGCCGACCCGCACGCGCTACGCCCCGTCGACGTCGCCGTGCGCCGCTTCAAGACGCTCGGCAGGACCGGCTGGAAGGTGGGCGACGTGTCCGCCGGGTCCGGCCAGACGGACGCGGGCGTGCTCAACCACGCGTTTCAAAGCGGGATCAACCTGGTCGATACGGGTGCCCAGTACGGCGGCCACGAGGAGGTGGTCGGCCAGGCCCTCGCCAAGTGGCGGGACAAGGTCTTCGTGATCGACAAGTGGGACCCGCCGCTCGTGACGCCCACCGTCACGAAGGCCCAGCTGCTGGAGGCGCTCGACGTCTCGCTGAAGAAGCTGAACACCACGTACATCGACTGCATGATGATCCACTCGATCGGCCACCCGGCGTACGGCGGCCTCGAGCGGATCCAGAATCCCGCCATCTACGAAGCCTGGGACGAGGCCAAGCGCCTGAAGAAGGTCCGCTTCACGGGCGCCTCGAGCCACGGCGTCAGGATGATCGACGAGATGTCGTGGGGCCTCGACCACGACCGCTTCGACGTGATCCTGATCGGCGCCAACTTCCTCACCAAGGGCATCGAGCCGGTCCTGAAGCGCGCCCGGTCGAAGGGCGTGGCGACGGTCGCGATGAAGACGATGACCGTGATGCAGTCGGGCCTGAACATCCGGGCGCTGCAGAATGCGCAGACGAGCGCGCGGCAGGCCTGCCTGAAGTGGGTGCTCGCGTCGGACCTGTTCGACACGATCGTCGTGCGCATGCCCGGGTACGACCAGGTGAACGAGTATCTCGCCGTGTCGGGTACGACGTCGCTGAAGGCCGAGGATCGGAAGTACCTCGACATCGTGTCGGCGTCGATTGGCGACACGTATTGCCGGCCCGGCTGCGGGGCGTGCCACGAGGCGTGCCCGAAGGGCGTCCGCGTGGCGGACATCCTCAGGTACCAGCTGTACTTCGATCACTACGGCGACCAGAAGTTCGCCATGCAGCGCTACGGCCTCGTGCCCGCGTCGGCCCGGCCGTCCCAGTGCGCCGGCTGCGAGGCGCCGTGCGAGTCGGCATGCCCGTACGGCCTGCGCATCCGGGACCGCCTTTCGGACGCGGACAGCCGGCTGCGATACGCCTGAGGGAACGATCATGACGAAACGGATTGCCGTCCTGCTGGCATGCGCGGCCGTCGCGGTGCCGCTCTCGATCGCTGGCCGCGCCCAGGCCCCCGCGTCGGATCAGGCCTCGGGCCGGGCGGTCATCGAGCAGTCGATTGCCGCCCACGGCGGCGCCAGGCTGACGGCGTGGCGCACGCTGACCGTCAAGGGCACGGTGCGCATGCGGGACGGCATTTCGTACAACGCCGCGTTCACGCTGCGGGCCGCGCGCCCCGGGCGCGTGCGGGTGGACCAGGACCAGACGGCAGACCAGGGCCGGCTGTTCTTCGAGTACTTCCTGCACGACGGCGTGGCCTGGATGCGCCGCAACCTCGTCGTGTCCACCTACGACGCGAAGCGGATGCAGCGCTGGCTGGATCACGCCGATGGCGTGGCGGCCTATGCCGGACAGGCGGCCCGCGCCGAGGTGAAGGGCGACACGAGTGTCGTGTGGCCGCCCGATCCGGAACAGCCCGCGGCGGCCGTGCCGGCCGCACGCCGGGCGTTCAGGGTGGCGCTGCCTTCGGAAGGCGGGGCTCCCATCGAGGTGATGATCGACGCGCAGTCGCACTACCTGATCGGCGAGGTCGCGGGCACGACCACGCGGTTGTTCGCGGACTTCAAGCCGTTCGGCGGCGTCGTGTGGCCCACGCGCATCGTCGACATCACCAAGGGCCGGCAGGGCGACAACCTGACGCCGTACGCCTACACCAGCGTGGTGTACGACTCGCCGATCGAAGCCTGGGTGTTCACCGAGGACAAGCCGGCTATCGCGAAGCACTGACCCGCCGTCAGTCGGCGTCGATCTTCGCCTGGCCGCGGGTCGCGTCCATGATGGCCGCGCAGAGCGCGTCCACCTGCGTGACCGGGAGTCGGAGCCGGAACGTGACGTCGGCCTCGAAGCGTTCGGATTCCGTCTCGGCCTCGTGCGCGGGAAACAGCTGCTGCAGCGCGGCGACGGCGCCGTAACTCACCACCACTTCCAGCGTCGTCCGCTCGACGCGTTCGGTCATCGGCAACGACGCGAGCGCCAGCTTCACGCCGCCGCCGTACGCCCGCACCAGCCCGCCCGTGCCCAGTTTCGTCCCGCCGTAGTACCGCGTGACCACCGCCACCACGTCGCCCACGCCGCTGTGCAGGAGCGTCGTCAGCATCGGGCGGCCCGCCGTGCCGTGCGGCTCACCGGCATCGCTCATGCCCACGCGCCCGGTGTCGCCGGGCGGCCCCGCCACGTAGGCCCAGCAGTTGTGCGTGGCGTCGGCAAATTCCTCCCCGATCGCACGGATGAAGGCCTGCGCCTCGTCGGCCGACGCCGCCATGCCAATCGTCGTGATGAACCGGCTGTGCGTGATTTCCTGCTCGACGCGATGGCGCCCCGCCGGAATCGGATAGCGGTCGCGCGCGCTCATGACGCCCGTCGCCCGGCCATGACGCGCACGCGAGCGACGTAGTAGAAGACCGAGACGATCACGGTGCTCGCCAAGGCCACCGCCTCGATCAGCGTCGTATGGGCCAGCAGCCACGAGATGGTCGCGACGCCCGCCAGCGGTACCGCCAATCCGCCGGGCACACGGAATCCGCCGGCGACGGGCGCGGGGAACGACCGGCGGCGAATCACCGCCAGGCACACGGCCAGGTAGACGATCAGGATCGATCCGCTCGACAGGATGGCGAGCGGCCTGAACGCGCCCGACAGCGCCATGACGCACCCCACACCGGCGTAGAGCGTGATCGCCACGAAGGGCGTGCGGAATCCCGGGTGCACGCGGGCGACAAACGCGGGCAACAGCCCGGAGGCCGACACCGGGAGGAAGCCTCGCGGCGACGCGAGCATGTCGCCGGCCAGCGTGCCGAACGTCGCCAATGCCGTGCACGCAATCATCAGCCGCCAGCCGGCCGGGCCAAAGATGCGCTCGGCAACGGCCGCCAGCGTGGCCTCGCTTCGCAGCGGCAGGCCTGCGCCGAGCACGCCCTGGGACACGACCTGGATCGAGACATAGAGAAGGATCAGCGTCGCGGTGCCAATCAGGATCCCGCGAGGCACGGTCCGTGCGGGATTGTCGATCTCACCGCTGGGCGTCAGCGCCGCTTCTGCGCCGCTGAACGCGAAGAACAGGAGGAGTGATGCTTCGCCCAGACTGGCTGCCGGGGGCCATGACGCCCACTGCAGGTTGGCGGGGGTCAAGGCGAACGCGCCGCCAACGATCAACAGCACGAGCGGCGCCAGTTTGACGGCGGTGGTCGCCACCGCCGTTCGCGCGCCCTGCCGGACCCCGGCGATGTTGATGGCCGCCAGGCCGCCGAACAGCAGCACGAGCGCGCCCATCCGAGGCAGACCCGCTCGCAGGGCGGGCAGCGTCGGCACGAGGGCATCGACGAACACCAGGGCGATCGCCGCCGACGACGCGCAGCAGAACACGAGCGTGTAGACCACCCACGCCACGAAGCCCGCCATCGGGCCGAAGGCGTCCTCGACATAGGCGACGGCCCCGCCGGACCGGCTGGTGGTGCTGCCGATCTCGACGAAGCACAGCAGGACCAGACCGATGGCGATGCCGCAGACCAGGTACGCGAGGATCGCGGACGGCCCGAGAATGCCGGCCACGGCGGCCGGCAGGGCGAAGATGCCTGCCCCAAGGGACAGGTTCACCGCGTTGGCGCCAAGCGTCCACGGGCCAATCGCCCGCGTGAGCCCGGCGTCAGACTCGCTGCTCATCCGAGCAGCATATCCTCAACGCCCGTCATTTCTCGCCGCGCTTGTAGCTGATCATCAACCCGCCCGGCGTCACCGAGCTTTCCAGGTACGGCAACCCGATCAGGAACTGATAGTAGTCGTTGCCGCCGCCGCGGCGGCCGTACCCCTGGTTGACGTTGTGCGTCGCCAGGCAACCGCCGACGCGAAGCTTGGGCAGCACGGCCTTCGCGTAGTTGATGTACCAGTCCTTGTCGGCGTCACTGAATACGAAATCGAATGGCCCTTCCAGCTTCGGCACGATCTCGTGCGCGTCACCGAGCCGCGCATCGACGTACGCCGCGACGCCCGCGTCCTTGAAGTTCTGGACCGCCTGCCGGTGACGGCCTTCGTCGATGTCGATCGTGATGAGCTTGCCACCCGTCTTCGCCAGGGCCCAGGCGATGTAGGTACCCGATCGACCCGTGGACGTCCCAATCTCCAGCGCGCGCGTATAGCGGTTGGACACGACGAGGTCGTGGAGTTGCTGGCCGTCGGCTTCCGGCACATTGAGGTCGTGCCAGTCGTTGCGATGCTGCTGGAGGAACGCCTTGACCCGAGCGTCGAGGTCGCCCGGCGGGTCACCTTTCGGCCCGGCCTGGGCGCCAACGATTACGGTCAGCGCCAGCACGGCGAGGGCGGCGGTCGCGGCGGGTCTCATGAAGTCCTCCCGATCAGGGGGCCACTATCCTCGGCTACGACGGCCGACCAGATCCGCTTACCCGCTCCCGGGTCGCACGGGAATCGTATCTCCGAAGCCGCCTGCCAGGCCGCTAAATCGTGACAAGTCCGTGACATCCGCCGAACCGGGAAACGCCGGCCGGACCGCCGACGTATAGTCAGTAGCGGGACCAAGACTCATCGCGCCGGCGGAACGTCGGACCCCGGCATGGCTGTCCAGGCCGATAGTGGCCAATACTTGCGAAAACACGTGAAAACGAAGCACTCTCTTGTCGTCATCCTTGCCGTCATGCTGGCCAGCGGGTCGGCGATGTTGCTGGCCCAGGGGCAGGGCACCCCGGCGCAGAGCCTGGCCGCCCCGCCGTGCACGATCACCGGATCGGTCAGCGTGGGTCAGGCGAAACTCCCCGGTGTCGCCATCACCGTGGCGCCCAAGGACGGCGGCAACCCGATCCTGGCATCGACAGGCCTGGACGGCATGTTCCGCGTCCACCCTGCGAAGCCCGGCGAGTACGATATCGTCGCCGAACTGGCGGCCTTCGCCAGTGCGACGAAATCCGTGACCCTCGGAGCCGATTGCAAGGCCACGGTGGAGCTGACCACGACCCTCCGGTCGCGGGTCCCGGCAGCGGTTCCGTCCGCGGCGGCGACCGCAACGGGAACGGCGCCGGCAGCGCCGGCCCAGCCCGTGGTGACGATGCAGCAGCCGCAGCGCGGACAGGCGGGCGGCCAGCAGTTCCAGCGGGTGGCGCCGCAGCGCGGGCAAGCCTCTGGACAGGCCGCCGATGCGGGCGTGGCCGGCGCAGACGATGCGGCAACGGTGGCGCAGCACCTGAGCCTGCCAGCCGGATTCACGGCGGACAGCGTGGCGGAGTCGGTCACCACCTTCGGGTCCAACACGCAGGTGAACGACGCGTTCCTGTTCGGCGGCGGACGAGGCGAGGGACGCGGCCCCGGCGGTGACGGCGGCTTTGGCGGCCAGCCTGGCGTGGACGGCCAGATGGCCGGCCTGCCTGGCATGCCCGGCATGGGCGGCGGATTTGCGCAGGGCGCCTTCGGGATGCCTCAGGGCGGTGGCGGCGGTGGACGCGGCGGTGACGGTGGCGGCGGCGGTCGCGGTGGCGGTGGCGAAGGTGGATTTGGTGGAGGACCAGGCGGCCGTGGTGGCCTGGGCAATCTGCGCGGCAATCGCTACAGCGGTCAGGCGTCGTACACGCTGAGCGGATCGACGCTGAACGCCAATCCCTATCCGCTGAACGGTCAGTCGACGAACAACCCCGACTTCTCGAACTCCCGCTACACGGCGGCCTTCGGCGGTCCGGCCAAGATCCCGGGCCTGTTCGATCTCGGCACGCGCTCGTCGTTCTTCCTGAACTACTCCGGCAACTACGGCGGCAACCTCTATGATTCGTATTCGGTGGTCCCCACGCAGGCGATGCGCAACGGGGACTTTTCGGCGTTCAGCAAGATCGTCTACGACCCGCTGACCGGACAGCCCTTCCCCGGCAACGTGATCCCGTCGAACCGGATTAGCCCGATCGCGACGTCGTTGCTGCAGTACTACCCGCTGCCGAATCAGGACGGCACGACCCAGAACTATCACTTTGCCAGCACGACGCACAGTACGGGCAACGACCTCAGTTTCCGGTTCACGCGCACGTTTGGCACGCCGCCGGCGAACAGCCGCGGCGGGCGGGGCGGCGGGGCGGGCGGCGGCGGAGGCCGGGGCGGGCGGGGCGGCATGATGAACAACGTCATCAACCTGAACGCCAGCGTGAGCTACAGCCACTCGTCGGGCACGCAATTGTCGCCGTTCCCGTCGATCACGGGCACGACGCAGCGCACTGGATGGAACGTGCCCATCAACCTGTCGTTCGGCAAGTGGGGACTGATGAACCAGTTCTCCTTGACGTTCAATCGGAACAAGTCCCAGACCGACAACCAGTTCGGGGGCGTGAACAACGTCGCCGGCAACGCGGGCATCCAGGGCGTGTCGACCGACCCGTTCGACTACGGCGTGCCGACGCTGTCATTCGCCACGTTCAGTGGGCTGCACAACATCAACCAGGCCGAGTCGCTGAGCCGGAACATCTCGTTCAGCGGTTCCCAGCAGAAGATGAAGGGGCGTCACACCATGCGCTGGGGCGGCGACTTCCGGTCGCTGCTGCAGGACACGCACACGAGCAACGCCAACGCGCGCGGCAGCTTCATCTTCACCGGCTACTACACGGCGGACGGGGTGGGGAACCAGACCTCCTCCGACTTCGCGGACTTCCTGCTGGGCGGCGGCCAGCAGGGCACGATTCAGTATGGCCCGGGGCTCGAGAGTTTCCACGCCAGGGCGTACTCCGCTTACTTCCAGGATGACTGGCGCGTGGGCAGCAAGGTGACGTTGAACCTCGGCGCGCGCTACGAGTACCAGTCGCCGTACGCGGAATCGAGCGGCCACCTGGTGACATTGGACGCGCCGCCCGACTTCTCCGCGGCCACCGCCGTCCTGGCAGGGCAGACGGGGCCGTACTTCGGCCAGTTCCCGAAGTCGATCATCACGCCGGACCGGAACAACGTGGCGCCGCGGCTCGGCTTCGCCTGGCGCGCCGCGCAGACCACGACCGTCCGGGGCGGCTACGGCATCAACTACGCGTCGGTGCCCTACATGACGGTGGCCCAGAAACTGGCGACACAGCCGCCGTTCGCGTACACGAACACGGTGCTGGGGACGTACACCGCACCGGTGCTGATGTCGAACGCCTTTGCCGTGGCGCCCTCGCCGGACGTCACCACCAACACGTTCGCCGTCGACCCGAACTACCGGATCGGCTACGTCCAGATCTGGAACGCGGGCGTGCAGCACGACGTGAAGCGCATCTGGACGCTGGGCGCCACGTACACCGGGACCAAGGGAACGTCGCTGGACCTGCTTCGGGCGCCGAACCGCGGGCCGAACGGCCTGCGGATTCCAGACGTGCAGGCGTTCCTCTGGGAGTCGTCGAACGCCTCGTCCATCATGAACGCGCTCTCGCTGAGCCTCCGGAAGCGGCAGTCTCACGGCTTCCAGGGCGGCGTGACGTACACCCTCTCGAAGTCGATGGACGATGCGTCGGCGGTGGGCGGCAGCGGCAACGTGGTGGCCCAGAACGACCTGAATCTGGCCGCGGAATGGGGGCGTTCGAGCTTCGATCAGCGGCATCGCATCACGGGTGACTTCGCCATCGAACTGCCCTTCGGTCCGAACCGGAAGTGGGTGACCAGCGAGGGGGTGCTCGAGAAGATCGTCGGCAACTGGATCGTCAACGGCAACATCTCGTACTCCTCGGGCAGCCCGTTCACGGCCCGCATCAACGCGGCGTCGTCGGACGTCGCCCGCGGCACGAGCGGGACGCTGCGCGCGGACTACAACGGCCAGCCGATCAACGTCTCGGACCCGAGCACGGCCCAGTTCTTCAACACGTCCGCGTTCTCGGTTCCGGTGGCCGGCACGTTCGGCAACTCGGATCGCAACCTGATCACGGGCCCCTCGAACAGGGCGTTCAACATGTCGATGTCGAAGAGCTTCCGCTTCGCCACCACGCGGAGCGTCTCGCTGCGCATCCAGGCCAACAACGTCCTGAACCTGCCCGTGTGGGGCTCGATCGACACCACCGTCAACTCGCCAACCTTCGGCCGCGTCACGTCGATGCGGGCCATGCGCAGCGTGCAGATCATTGCGCGCGTGAACTTCTAAGACCATGCGAACGTTACGCCTACTCCCGACACGCGTCCTCCTGCTGCTGGCGGCCGTCGCCGTCTGCGCCACGTCCCTCGCCGCGTCCCAGGCCCCGGGCCAGCCGGGCCAGGCCGCCCCGCAGCCACCTCCACGGGCGGTCTTCCGTTCCAACGTGGACCTCGTGACGGTCAGCGTCGTGGTCCGCGACAAGAACGGCAACGTGGTGAAGGGCCTCACCAGGGACGACTTCACGATCATCGAGGACGGCAAGAACCAGTCGATCGACACGTTCGACTTCGAGGAGATCGATCGGCCGGACAACCCGCCGCCACCGTCGGACATGCCGACGATTCTCGGCGGCGTGGGACGCATGCCGGCGCCGCTCCTCTCGAAGCCCAAAGTCGAACTGCACGACCGCCGGGTCGTGGTCCTGATGTTCGACCTGAGCTCGATGGCCCTCGAGGACTCGCAGCGGGCGTTCGATGCCGCGCGCGACTACGTCACCACCAAGGTCGGCCCGGCCGACACCGTCGCGCTCGTCACCTACTCGACGGCGCTGACGGTGGCGCAGGACTTCACGTCCGACCGGGGCCTGCTCCTGAATGCCATCGACCGGCTGAACGGGATCGAAGGTCTGGGCTTCGAGGAGATGGTCGCGGCCGATGCGGATGCGACGGCGGCGGACACCGAGGGCGCCTTCGTCGCCGACGACACCGAGTTCAACATGTTCAACACGGACCGGCGGCTCCAGGCGCTGCGGTCCATGATCGACGCGCTCGCCGGCGTGCAGCAGAAGAAATCGCTGGTGTACTTCAGCAGCGGCATGAGCCAGACGGGCATGGACAACCGCGTGGCGATGCGCACGGTGGTCGATCGCGCGGTCCGCACGAACCTCTCGATCTACGCCGCCGACATGCGCGGGCTGCAGGCCGTGGTGCCGGGCGGCGGGGCGAGCCAGGCCAGCACGCGCGGCGTCTCGGCGTTCAACGGGCGCGCGATGGCGAGCGCCATGGACTCCATGAGCTCCTCCCAGGACGCCCTGACCGCGCTGGCCGAGGATACGGGCGGCCGGGCGTTCTTCGACAGCAACTCCTTCGGCGGCGTCTTCGACCGCGTGATGGCCGACACGTCCGCGTACTACGTGCTGGGCTACAGCAGCACGAACCTGGCCAAGGACGGCCGCTTCCGGCGGATCAGGATCAACGTCAAGAAGCAGGATACGAAGCTGGAGTACCGCGTGGGCTACTACGCCCAGCGCGACTTCCAGCACTCGAGCAAGGATGACCGCGAACAGCTGCTCATGGAACAGCTGGCGTCGGACCTGTCCGTCACCGACCTGCCCGTCTACGCGTCGTCGGCGTACTTCCGCGGGAAGAACAACCGGTACTACGTGCCGGTGTGGATGGTGGTGCCGGGCTCGCGCGTCCCCTTCAAACCGTCTGGCGACAAGACGAAAGCCACGCTCGACATCCTCGGCGTGCTCGTCGATCAGCGGCAGTTCCCCGTGGCGCGGATCCGCGACACGATCAACCTGGCGCTGGCCAACACCGAGCAGGTGCAGCGGAAGGCCGTGCAATACGCCACCAGCTTCGAGCTGCCGCCGGGAACCTACCGGCTCAAGGTCGTCATGCGCGAGAACGAAGGCGGGACGATGGGCTCGTTCGAAACCGGCCTGGTGGTCCCGGACCTCGACAAGCTCCCGGTGCGGATCAGCTCGGTGGTCCTCGGATCGACGCTGGCGTCCATCACGAAGAAGGACGACAAGAACCCGCTGCTGCGCAACGGGCAGCAGCTGGTGGCCAACATCGCCCGCGTGATCCCGAGCGACCAGCACCTCTACTTCTTCTACGAGATGTACGACCCGGCGCACGTGGCGGCGGCCCAGGCCGGGGCCGCGGCTCCAACGACACCGGGGGCACCGGCGGCGGCGGCGGCGAAACCGGCTCCGGACACGGCGCCGATCAAGGTGCTGTCGAGCATCACGTTCTTCCGGGGCCAGACCAAGGCCTACGAGACGCCCCTCATCGAGGTGCCGCTGCTCTCGGCGGCCGATCGCAAGGCGGCCACGTTCCAGATCGACATCCCGGCCTCGGAACTCCAGCCGGGCCTGTACACGTGCCAGATCAATATCGTGGATGACGTCGCTGGCACGTTCGCGTTCCCGCGGATCGCGCTGTACATCCGCAAGTAGCCTGCGGAAAAAGGGGTCGGACCTATTTTCGGGAGGATTGGACCCGGAAAAATAGGTCCGACCCCTTTTCTCGCGGCGGAATCCCGCACCACGGTCCCGGCGTCTGATAGAACGGGCGGCCCCTGGCGGCCGCCCGACCTGCTTCTATGACACGGCGACAACTACTGGCGGCGGTTGGGGCGGGCATCATCCTGGGCCCCGCTATCAGCCTGCTTCGCGAACGGGACACCACGATGGCCAGCACCGACCACGGCACATTCGAGATCCAGAAGCCCGACGATGAATGGCGGCGTGAGCTGACCCCCCTCCAGTATGCCGTCCTGCGCCAGCACGACACGGAGTTCCGGAATTCGAGTGCGCTCAACGCCGAGAAGCGGAACGGGACCTTCTACTGCGCGGGTTGCGGGCTGGCGTTGTTCTCGTCCGGGACGAAGTTCGAGAGCGGCAGCGGGTGGCCCAGCTTCTGGGCCGCGGTCGACAATGCGGTGGCCTTTACCGAGGACCGGAGCCATGGCATGTTCCGTATCGAGATGCACTGCCGCCGCTGCGGCGGGCACCTGGGCCACCTCTTCCCCGACGGGCCGAAGCCGACCGGGCAGCGCTTCTGCGTGAACGGTGCGTCGCTCGCGTTCAAGCCCGCGGAATAAGGCAATCAGGCCGTGGCTGGCCGGAACGGGAGCGTGCATCGCTGCCGGCTGCTCTCGCGTGCCAGTTCGATGATCCGGATCACGTCAAGCGCCTGCCCGGGTGTGACGGCCAGCGGCGCGCGGCCGAGCATCGCGTCCCTGACGTTCTCGTAGTACTGCCGGTAGTCGCCGGGAATCGTCGCCAGCGGCTCCCTCGTGAACCCGTCCCCATCCGGGCGCGTCAGCGCCCCCCAGCGCTCCTGGGGATCGAATCCCATCGCCGGCAGCCACGGCCCGCCGGCGGCCAGGCGTTCTTCCTGCGGATCGAGGTCGAACTTCACGAACGATCCGGCGGTGCCGTGCACGACGAACCGGGCGACCTTGTCGCAGGCGAGCATGGTGGAACGGAGCACGGCACGCATGCGCGGGTAGTGCAGCTCGACGTCGAACGCGTCGTCGGTCACGAAGCCGTCGCGTTCCGTCCGGATGTCCGCCGTCACCGCGTCGGGCGGACCAAAGAGGGTGACGGCCTGGTCGATGAGATGGACACCGAGATCCAGGAAGATCCCGCCGCCGGCGTCAGCCCGTTCGCGCCACGCGCCCGGCTTCGGAGTCGGGCGGTAGCGATCGAAGTGCGACTCGAACAGCACGGGCCGGCCGATCGCGCCTTCGGCCAGCAGGCGCTGAACCGTGAGAAAGTCCCCGTCCCACCGGCGATTCTGGAAGACGCTCAGCAGGCAGCCGGTCCGCTCGGCCGTGGCGAGAATCCGGCGCGCCTCTGCTGAGCTGGCGGCGAACGGCTTGTCCAGGACCACGCCGCGGCCGGCCTCGAGGCAACGCGTCGCCAGCTCCGCGTGCGTCGGTGTCGGTGTGGCGATGACGACGAGCCGGAGGCTGTCGATGGCGAGCAGATCGTCGAGGTTGCGCACGATCCGCACGGACGGCCACGCCTGGCCGGCGCTATCGCCCGATCGCTGCAGAATGGCCGCGACCTTCAGGCCCGGGACCGCGTGGAGCACCGGCACGTGAAACACGCGCCCCGCCACGCCGTAGCCCACCACGCCGACGTCGATGTCGGTCGCTCGTTGTGCCATCCCGACCGCCACTATTCCTCGTCGTCCCAGCGGGGCCGCTTCGACTTCTTGTTGATCGGCTCCGCGTCGATCACCCACATGCCGCGCCCGTGCGTGGCGATCACGATCACGTTGTCGCGCGGGTGAATCACGAGGTCGTGCACGTACGTGGCCGGCAGGTTCGATCCGAGGACGTTCCACCGCTTGCCGCCGTCCGTGCTCACGTAGACGCCGGTGTCCGTCCCGACGTAGAGCACGTTCTTGTCGACCGGGTCCTCGCGGATCACGTTGACCGGCCCGATCGGGATGTTGGAGGCAATGCTGGTCCACGTCTTCCCGAAGTCGGTCGACTTCCACACGTACGGCGTGAAGTCATCGTCGCGCTTGCCGTTCTGGGTCATGTAGACCGTGCCAAGGTCGAACGCCGAGGCGGCGATTCTCGACACCCACTTCTGGTACGGCAGGCCGGCCATGATCTCGGCCCACGTCTTCCCGCCATCCTTCGTCACGTGTACTTTGCCGTCGTCGGTGCCCACGTAAAGCAGGCCGAAGCGGCGTGGCGACTCGGAGATGGTGAAGATCGTGTGGTACGGGATGTCGCCCTTTTCGCTCGCGGTGTTGTAGGTCAGGTCCGGGCTGATCACCTCCCACGTGTCGCCGCGGTCCCTCGACATCAGCAGGTGCTGCATGCCGTGGTAGACGACGCTCGGGTTGTGCGGGGACAAGATCGTCGGCGCGAGCCATTCGCCGCGCAACGGCGCCTCGTCCGGAAACCGGGCCGGCAGCAGGGACTTGCTGCGTTCGCCCCGGGGCCTGGACATGTCCGACCGGGTGAGCGTGCCGTAGAACCCGGACGAGTACACGATGTTCGGATTCGCGGAATCGATGGCGTGCGTCGAACCCTCGCCACCCGGAGCGTTTTCGAACTCGACGGCCGGCACCTTGTCCCGGCCGCGGCTGACGTCGACGATGCCGCGGAAGCTCCCGTGATCCTGCGACGACCCGTACACGCGGAACGGCGTCGCCATGTCGTAGGACAGGTTGAAGAACTGCGTCACGGGCAGCGACAGGTGCGAGTCCTTCCACGTCTTGCCGCGGTCGTACGAGATGGCCAGGCCCTGGTCGAACACATTGACGAGGTAGTTCGAGTTGTCCGGGTCGATCCAGAGGCCGTGGTGATCGCCGCCGGGCGTATCCAGGTCCTTGAACGTCTTGCCGCCGTCCGTCGACACGTTCAGGGACAAGCCCATCGTGTAGACCACGTCGGGGTCGCTCGGGTCCACGCGAATCTGCCCGAAGACCCAGCCGTAGGTGTTGGAAGAGCTCTCCATGAAGAACTTCTGGCCGGGGTTCGCGAGGCCGCTGACCTGCGTCCAATGGGCGCCCTTGTCGTCGGACCGGTAGACGGTCGCGCCCTTGATGTAGCCGGCCGATGGAACGCCGTACGGATCGTTCTTCTCGGCCTCCGTGGGCTGTCGGGAGATCTCGTAGTTGTCCACCAGGGCGTACAGGACGGTCGGCGTCTTCAGGCACACGTCGATACCGATGCGGCCGCGATGCTTCGCCTCGGGCAGCCCGGTGGTGATCGGTGTCCACGTGTTGCCGCCGTCCGTCGTCTTGTAGATGCCGCTCCCGGCGTAGTCCGGGAAATTGCGCGGGTCGTTCCACTTGTTGCGGACGCGCTGCCACGTGGCCGCGTACAGCGTCTGGGGATCCGCCGGGTCCATCACCAGGTCGATCGCGCCGGTCTTCTCGTTGATGAACAGCACCTTCTGCCACGACGAACCGCCGTCCGTGGTCTTGTAGACGCCTCGATCGGCGTTGTCCGTCCACTCGTGGCCGGACGCCGCCACGTACACGATGTCCGGGTTCGTCGGGTGAATCACGATGCGCGGGATCGTGTAAGTGTCCGACAGCCCCATGTGCTGCCAGGTCCGGCCCTCGTCAACAGACTTGTAGACGCCGACCCCGGCCTGCGAACTGCGGAAGATGTTGGCCTCGCCCGTGCCAATCCACACGATCTTCGGATTCGACGGCGCCACCGTCACGTCGCCGATGGTGGTCGACGGGCCCTGATCGAACGCCGGCTGCCACGTGGTGGCCTCGTTGTCGGTCTTCCACAGGCCGCCCGTCGCCGTGGCCACGTAGATCGTGTAACTGCGCCCCTTGGGCGCGACGACCGCAATGTCGACGGATCGGCCGCTGACGTTCTTCGGCCCCAGGAACTGCCACGTCAGCTCCTTGAAGGGCGATGCCTTGGCCATCGACACATGCTGATCGAAACCCTTGAGCCGAAGCCCGGGATCGGTCGAAGTCACGCGGGCCGCGGCCGGCGGAGCGCCCGCCTTCTGAGGCGCGGCGGCCTGGGCGGCCAGCCCGGCCGTCGCGACGGTGACCAGAATGGCGAGACCAGCGGTGACGGCGCGATGCAGCCGCGAACGTCCGATCGACATGACGAGTCCTCCTGCCGGGAGCGACAAACTAGAAGATATCCAAATCATGGCCCGACACGACGCGGCCCGGCCAGCCCTTCCCCACTTCAGCCAGCAGGTCGGCATCGCGCGTGCCCCAGAAGAGCTGGTGCGTCAGCACGAGCAGCTTCGGCCGGGCCTTCTGCGCAATCGCGGCGAGCTCGGCCGACGACGTGTGGTACGCCCGATGGTAGCGCTGCCACTCGGGAGGCCGGGTTGCGAACCCTGCGCTGGAATACACCTCGTGAACGAGTATGTCGCAGCCGTCGCACGCCGCGGCCACGCGCTCGTCCGCCGTGGTATCCCCCGAAATCACGATCGTCCGATCCGGCGTGTCGAAGCGATAACCCCACGCTCCCGTAAAGGCGCCGTGCGACACGGCAAAGGCCTTCACCGTCACGCGCGCGTCCTTGAACACGATGCCCGGCTGAGTGGTCTCGTGGACGAACACGCGGTATCCGGCCGGCTTCGCCGGCTCCAGGTCCTTCAGCCGCACGTCCATGTCGGCGGACCAGGCCGCCAGCACGTGGTCCGTCATGGACTTCAGGCCGACCGGGCCGTAGACGTTGAGCGGGGCGTCGCGCTCGAGGACCGCCGGCGTGAAGATCAGATCCGGATAACCGGTGGTGTGATCGGAGTGGAGGTGGGTGATGAACGCGGTCCGCAGCAACTTGGGTTCGAGGCCTTTGACGCCCTTGCGGAAGGCGGCCGAGGCCTGGCGCACGACGCCGGGTCCAGCATCCACGAGGTATGGCATGTCATCGACGACGATGGCCAGGGACGGGCCGGAGCGGTCGGGCTCCGCGTTTGGCGTGCCGGTGCCGAGCAGCACCAGTTGGGTGCGCGGTGCCGAAGGCAGCGCCGCGGACGAGGACGGCTGATCCGTCCGCGCGCCGAGCGGACTGGCCAAAACGGCGACGGCAACCACGACCGACAGCGCCATCTTCATCGCGTCTCACTCCGTGGGGTCAGGTCCAAACGGGAAGATCTTATTCAAGAAAATGGATCCTCCCGCGATGGATCCTCCCGAGATCCAAATGCTTGGACAAAATCTTCCCGTTTGGACCTGACCCCAGTTATTGGGGGAAGCGGCCGAGGGCGACGAGGAGGTTCAGGCGGGCCTGGCGAAGCTGGTCGTCCGCCACGACACGCGCGAGATCGGCATCGAGCGCCGCGCGCTGCGCGTCGATCACCTCGATATTCGTGATAGCGCCCACCTTGAACGACACGTTCACGATGGTCACCACCTCGTGGGCCTGTTCGGCCGCGAGCTTCGCGTTCGCCACGGCCTGCTCGAGCCGGGCAATCGACCCCTGGGCCGCGCGAATCTCTGACCTGGCCTGGCGCATCAACCCGTCGAGGGCAATCTGATTTTCCCTCAGATTGACCTCCCGTTCGGCCTTCTTGCCCCCGCGCGTGCCGCCGTCGAAGACGGGGATCGCCGCCAGCACCTGGAACCGCCAGGTCCACGTCGGCTGAAAGGTGGTGTCCGGATTAATGCCCAGGGGCTGGAACAGGGCCGACACGGACGGCAGCCAGTCTTTCCAGCTGTCACTCACCACGCGCTGGGCCGCCTTCTCCCTGGCCGTCGACAGCCTGACATCGGTTCGGCTCGCCGCCATCGCGGTCACCGCTGCGTCCAGGGCTGGCGGCAGTTCGAAGGAGGGCTCGTCGGTGGCCGCGATCGGCCCATCTTCCGCCAGCAGCACGCCGAGCGCCTCCTGACTCTTGTAGAGCTCGGACTTCGTCACCTCCACCAGCACGTCGATGCCGGACATCTGGGTGAGCGCCCGCAGTTCGTTCAGCCGGCTTCCGGCGCCGCTCTCGCGCCGCTGGCGCGCGTAGTCGTAGTGCGACTTGGCGGTCTCCCGGGCCAGCACGTTGGCGTCCAGTACGCGCTGCCGCGCGATGACGGCCAAGTACGCCTGGGCCGCCGCCACGGCAATCTGCCGGCGGACATCCGCCGCCGACAACTCGGCGACCTGCTTGTTGTCCATCGACTGCACGCGCTGCGCCCACTGCACCGGCGCGTAGACCGGCACGCCGGCGGTGACACTGCCGGTCAACTGGTTCTGCGGCACCGACGTGCTGCCGCCGTACGAGAGCGACGTGGTCCCAATGGCGCCTGCGACGGTGGGAAAACTCTGCGCCCGCACCTGCCGGAGCAGTGCGTCGGCGCGCAGGATCTCGGCGGCCGCCTGCTGCACGGACGGGTTGCGCGCAATCGCCTTCGCGACGGCGTCGTTGAAGGTGACGTTGACGGGGGTCGGGAGCTGCTGCGCCTCGCCCGGCGCCACCACGGCTGCCAGGCACGCCAGTCCGACAGCCATCGTCAGCAGGCGGCTAGCCATGCGTGATCTCCTCCGCGCGGATGACGGCCGTGCGATGAACTTCTTCCTTCGAGGCCCCGACGCTACGCACGGCCACGTACAGCACGGGAATGATGATGACGTTCATCAGCGTCGAGAACAGCATGCCGCCAGCCACCGACGTGCCGACCGAATGCCGCGACGCGCGGCCGGCCCCGGACGCGAACACGAGCGGCATGACGCCCAGGATGAACGCGAACGACGTCATCAGGATCGGCCGGAGCCGGATCCGCGCCGCCTCGATGGCCGCCTGCCTGATGCCGCAGCCGCGCCGGCGCAACTGCTCGGCAAACTCGACCACGAGAATGCCGTTTTTCGCCGACAGGCCAATCAGCATCACCAGACCGATCTGGCAGTACACGTCGTTGATGAGGCCGCGCCACCACTGCGCGCCGAGCGCGCCCAGCACGGCGAGCGGCACCGACAGCAGGATGATGAACGGCAGCACCAGGCTCTCGTACTGGCCAGCCAGCGTCAGATAGACGAGCAGCAGGCCGAGGCCGAAGATCGCGATCGCCTGGCCGCCCGACTGGATTTCCTCCAGCGACAGCCCCGCCCAGGCGTAGCTCATCCCGAGCGGCAGCGAGTTCTTCGCCAGGGCCTCCATGTTCGCGAGCGCCTGTCCGGAGCTGAACCCGGGCGCGGCCCGGCCGTTGATTTCGGTCGATCGGAAGAGGTTGAAGTGACTGATGGTCTGCGGCGCGGTGGTCTCCGTCATGCGCACGACCGTGTCCATCCGCACCATCCGGCCCCCGGGTGTGCGCAGGTAGTACCGCCCGATGTCCTGGGGCCGACGGCGGAAGTCCTGGTCGGCCTGCACGTAGACCCGGTACGACCGGCTGTTGAAATCGAAGTCGTTCACGTAGTTCGATCCCATCAGCGTCTGCAGCGTCGTGGCCACGTCCGCGAACTTGAGCCCAAGCGCCTGCAGTTCCTCACGGTCGACCGTGACCAGCAACTGCGGGTCGTTGGCGGTGAACCCGGAGAAGAGGCCGGTGATCCCGCTGCCCGGCCGGTTCCCGGCGGCCACCAGCGCATTGGTCGCGGCACCCAGGCGCTCGATGTCGCCGCCCGTCTGGTCCAGCACCTCGAACTGGAACCCGCCGAACCGGCCAATCCCCTGGATCGAGGGCGGCAGGAACGGCGTGACGGTGGCGCCGGGAATCCCGGCAAACGCGCCGTACAGCTTCTTGATCACCGTCATCGCCGAGTGCTCTTCGCCCGGCCGCTCGTCAAACGGCTTGAGCTTGACGAAGATCGTCCCCTTGTTGGACCCGGCGCCCAACAGGCTGAACCCGCTGATGACGAAACGCCCGCTCACTTCCGGCTGCGCGGCCAGGACCGCCTCGGCCCGCTTCCCGATTTCTGTCATGTACGCGACCGAGGCCCCGGTCGGACCCTGCAACGTCACGATGAAGCTGCCGGGATCCTCGTCGGGCACGAACCCGGTCGGGATGCGCGTCCACACGAACCACGTGGCCACCAGGCCGAACAGGAACACGGCCACCACGAGTGCTTTCTGACGCGTCAGCACCGTCAGGATCGACACGAAGATCCGCGTGCCGCCGTCGATGACCCAGTTCACGGGCTTCCAGAACGCGCCCGGCGCCCGTTCGCCCCTCAGCATGAGGGCCGACAGCGCCGGCGTCAGCGTGAGCGCGTTGAACGCCGAGATTGCCACCGAGCAGGCAATGGTCAGCGCGAACTGCTGATACAGGCGGCCCGTGGTACCCGGGAACAGCGCCACGGGCACGAAGACCGCCGCCAGCACGAGGGCCGTGGCGATGACGGGGCCGACGACCTCGGCCATCGCTTCGGAGGCCGCTTCGCGGGCAGTCTTCCCGTACTCGTGCAGGTGCCGCTGGACGTTTTCCACCACGACGATCGCGTCGTCCACCACGAGCCCGGTCGCCAGCGTGATTCCGAACAGCGTCAGCGTGTTGATTGAGAAATTGAACAGGCGGATGAACGCGAACGTGCCGATGAGCGAGACCGGGATGGTCAGCGCCGGGATGATCGTGCTGCGCCAGTCCTGGAGGAAGATGAACATCACGAGCACGACGAGGCCGACGGCCTCCAGCAGCGTGATGAGCACTTCCCGGATCGACTCCGACACGATGATCGTGTTGTCGAAGGCCATCTCGTAGACCATGCCGGGCGGGAACTTCGCGGCCAGCCGTTCGAGCTCCGCCGTCGTGGCCTGGTACACGGCCAGCGCGTTCGCGGTGGGCAGTTGGGTGACACCAATGCCGACGGCGTCCCGCCCGTTGAAGCGCAGCTCGGCGCCGTAGCTTTCGGCCCCGAGTTCCGCGCGGCCGACGTCCTTCAGCCGGACGAGGTCCCCGCCTTCACCCTTCTTGAGGATAATGTCCTCGAACTCGGCGGGCTCGCTCATCCGGCCGACCGCGCGTACGCTGATTTGGAACGACTGGTCGCGACCCACCGGCGGCTGCCCCACCTGGCCCGCCGCCACCTGGAGATTCTGATCGCGCAGCGCGCTGATCACGTCCGTCGCCGCCAGCCCCCGGCTCGCCATCCGGTCCGGATCGAGCCACAACCGCATCGAGTACTTCCGCTCGCCGAAGATCGTCACGTCGGCCACGCCCGGGATGCGCTTCAGCGCGTCGCGCACGTAGACGTCCAGGTAATTGCTCATGAACAGCGGGTCGTACTCGCCGTTCTTGGCGTACACGGCCGCGCCGAAGACGAAGCCGCTCGAGGCCTTTGTCACGCTGATCCCGACGGCCTTCACCTCGTTCGGCAGACGCCCGGACGCCTGGTTCACCCGGTTCTGCACGTCCACCGCGGCCAGGTCGGGATCGCGGGTGACGTCAAACGTCACCGTGATCGAGCAACTCCCGTCGTTGCCGCTCGACGAGGTCATGTAGGTCATGCCCTGCACGCCGTTGATCGCCTGCTCGAGCGGTTGCGTGACGGCGGTTTCCACCACCGCCGCGTTGGCGCCCGTGTAGAACGTGCTGACAATCACCTGCGGCGCCGCCAACTGCGGGAACTGCGCGATCGGCAGGAGCGGAATGCAGATGGCGCCGGCCAGCACGATGACCGCCGCCATCACGCCAGCGAGGATGGGACGCCGAATGAACAGGTCGACAAACATGGACTGGGTTCCCGCAGTTGACCGAACGACGAACCGATCCGGGCGCTACGAGCTCCGGATCGGCGTTCCGTTGTCGAGTTTCTGGACGCCGGACACCACGATGCGCTCGCCGGCCGTGAGGCCGCTGGTGACGACGAACGCGTTGCCGATGATCTGCGCCAGCCGGACCTGCCGCTGCGCGGCCACGAGCTTGCCGTCCTTCTCCTGCGCCACGAACACGAACGGCTGGCCGTTGATGCGGACCACCGACAGGACCGGGATCGTGAGCGCGTCGACTGTCTTCCAGATGACGCGGGCCCTCACGATCTGCGACGACCGCAGGCCGTTCTCACCGGAGAGCCTGACCTTGGCAAGCACGGACTGCGTCTGGTCGTCCACGCGGGAGGCGACGAAGGACACCGCGGCGGCCGCCAACTCTTTGCCCTGCGAGTCGAGAATGTGTACGGGCAACCCGACGCGCAGGTCCCGGCCCCGGTCGACGGGCACCGGCACGTAGACCTCGAGCGCCTGGTTGAGATCGATCGTGGTCAGGATCGTGTCCGACGTGACCCGCGTGCCGACGCGAATCGGGATGTCGCCCACGGTGCCGGCCGTCGGTGCGGCCACGTGGAAGTACTTCAGCGTCACCTGCTCCTGCTGGGAACGGGCCCTCAGCGACGTCAACTGCGCCACCGACGCGTCGTAGTTGGCCTGCGCCTGGTCGAGTTCCTGCTGGCTCGATGCGCCGGCTGCCAGCAGCGTCTTCGCGCGGTCAAGTTGCTGCTTGGCGAACGTGGCCGCCGCCGCCTGCGCGAGGCGCGACGCATCCTGGCTGGACAGGCTCGCCTGCTGGCGGGCGGGGTCGATCTCCATCAACGGCATGCCCGCGGCCACGTGGTCGCCCGACTTCACGAACAGGCGGACCACGGTGCCGCTCACCTCGGGCTTGATGGCCGTCGACGAGAGCGACTGGACGGTGGCCACGTACGTCGAGGCATCGTCCACCACGGACGCCTGTACGGCGCCCAACTGGACCAGCGTCGGTGGCGCCGCAGGCGGGCCCGCCGCCGCGCGCCCACCGCTGCAGGCGGCAGCCACCGCCGCGCCGGCGACCAGGGTCACCACAGCGCAGGCGGACGCCAGTCTGCGCCCGCGGCCGGGAGTGTCGATGGGACGAACAGGGAGACGCATGGTTGAACCTTCTGAAAACGTGACGACACCAGCCCCGATGCCCGCGGACCATCCGAGGAGGATGGCGAGACGACCGCGAATCCAGGGGACCTCGAGGTGCGCGATCTCGCGTGTCCTCTCATCATAGACGATTCCATGAACGTGGCGCAGGCGCGGGCACCGCGGCCCGCGGGCCGCCGCCAACCGCCCGGAATCGGGGTGGCAATCGGTTCGCTTCCCCCGTATCATCACCACGTTCGCCACCGGAAAGGGGCATCCATGCGCAAGGAGTTCATCGAGTTCCTGCAGACCTACGGCGTCATCGGCCTGGCCATCGCCGTCATCATCGGCGGCAAGGCCAACGCGCTCGTGACGGCCGTCGTCGACGGCATCCTGATGCCGATCGTGACGTTCTTCATCCCGGGCGGGGCCTGGCGGACGGCCACGCTCGACCTGGGCCCGATCCACCTGGTCCTGGGCCCGGTCCTGGGCGCCGGCGCGGACTTTCTGATCGTGGCGTGGCTGGTGTTCGTGTTCGCGAAGAAGGTGCTGCGGGAAGAGAAAGTGGCGAAGAAGTGAGGCGCGGGCCGCGTCAGGCGCGGCCCATGAACTCGCGGGTCTCGGTATTGACCCTGACCTTCTCGCCTTCCTTGACGAACAGCGGGACCCGGATCTCGATACCGGTTTCGAGGGTTGCCGGCTTGGTGACGCTGCCGCTCGCGGTGTCGCCACGGATCCCGGGCTCGGTATAGGTGATGGTCAGTTCGACCTGCTGCGGCAGCTGCAGCCCGATCATGTTGCCGTTGAACGTCAGGATCTGCACCAGCTGGCCGTCGAGCAGGAAGTCGAGGGCGTCCCCCAGCAGGTCCTTCCCCAGCGTCAGCGTCTCGTAACTGTTCTGGTCGAGGAAGTGCGATCCGGCGGCGTCGCTGTAGAGATAACTGGCGATGAGCTCCGCCAGGTCCGGTTCCTTGAACTTGTCGCCGGCCTTGAACGTCTTGTCGAACACGGCGCGCGTCTTCAGGTTCCGCATCTTCACCCGGACCAGGGTCTGCCCGCCCCGGGCGGTCGGCGTCGAGATATCCACATCGAGACAGTGGTACGGCGTGTCTTCGAACTCGAAGAACATCTTGCGTTTGATATCGATCGCTTCAATCAGCGCGGCCATAGGACCCCCCCATCAGGATAACGTACGCGCCCCCGGCGATCGCCACCGGAAGGTGGAACTTCCGTCTGAAGATCGGTATGCTTCTAGGTTCGGACCGCGCCCGCAACGCTCTCATTCGGCTCCGGCGCGCGTCTCGAAGGAGAACTCATGAAGACGTCGACGATTATCTGGACGCAGATCGACGAGGCCCCTGCACTCGCCACGCTGTCGTTCCTGCCGATGGTCCAGGCCTTTACCAAGGGCACGGGCGTGTCGGTGGAAACGCGGGACATATCGCTCGCCGGCCGCATCATCGCGATTTTCCCCGAGAACCTGACCGAGACGCAGCGGATTCCGGACTTCCTGTCGCAACTCGGCGAACTGGCGCAGACGCCGGACGCCAATATCATCAAGCTGCCCAACATTTCCGCCTCGATCCCGCAGCTCAAGGAGGCGATCAAGGAGCTGCAGGCCCAGGGCTACGCGATCCCGGACTACCCGGAGAGCCCGAAGGACGACGCCGAGAAGGCCATCCAGGCGCGCTACGCCAGGGCGCTCGGCAGCGCGGTCAACCCGGTGCTGCGCGAAGGCAATTCGGACCGCCGCTCGCCACTCTCGGTGAAGGCGTTCTCGAAGAAGCACCCGCACAAGCTCGGCGCCTGGGCCCCGGATTCGAAGTCCCACGTGGCACACATGGCGGGCGGCGACTTCTATGGCAGTGAGACGTCGACGCTGCTGGAAAAGGCCACCGAGGTGCGCTACGAGTTCGTGGCGTCCAACGGCGCCGTGACCGTGCTCAAGAAGAAGATGCCGGTGCTGGCGGGCGAGATTCTCGACACGTCGGTCATGCACGTGCGGCCGCTGCGGTCGTTCTTCGAACAGCAGATTGAGGACGCGAAACAGAAGGGCCTGCTGCTCTCCCTGCACCTCAAGGCGACGATGATGAAGGTGTCGGACCCGGTCATCTTCGGCCATGCGGTCAACGTGTACTTCCGCCCCGTGTTCGAGAAGCACGCGGCGACCTTCAAGCAGCTCGGCGTAAATCCCAACATGGGCCTCGGGGACCTGTACGCCAAGATCCAGACGCTGCCTGCCGAGAAGAAGGCCGAGATCGACGCGGATATCAAGGCCGTTTATGCGGTGCGGCCGCCGCTGGCGATGGTCGACTCCGCCAAGGGCATCACGAATCTCCACGTGCCCAACGACATCATCGTCGACGCGTCGATGCCCGTCGTCGTCCGGGAATCGGGCCAGATGTGGGGCCCGGATGGCAAGCTGCACGACACGAAGGCGATGATCCCGGATCGCTGCTACGCCACCACCTACAAGACGATCATCGAGGACTGCCAGAAGCACGGGGCGTTCGACCCGGCGACGATGGGCAGCGTGCCGAACGTCGGCCTGATGGCGCAGAAGGCCGAGGAGTACGGCTCGCACGACAAGACGTTCATCGCGGCGGGTGTCGGCACGATTCGCGTGGTCGACGAAGCGACCGGGCAGATGATCCTGGAACAGCCGGTGGACGAGGGCGACATCTTCCGTTCGTGCCAGACCAAGGACATCGCCGTCCGCGACTGGGTGAAGCTGGCCGTCCGGCGGGCGCGGGCCACGGGGACGCCGGCCGTCTTCTGGCTCGACAAGAACCGGGCGCACGACCGGCAGATCATCGCCAAGGTCGATGCGTATCTGAAGGAGTCCGACACGAGCGGCCTCGAGATCAGGATCCTGGCGCCCATTGACGCGATGAAGTTCTCGCTCGAACGGATCCGCAAGGGGCTCGACACGATTTCGGTCACCGGCAACGCGCTCCGCGACTACCTGACCGACCTCTTTCCGATCCTCGAGATCGGCACGTCGGCCAAGATGCTCTCGATCGTGCCGCTGCTCGCGGGCGGCGGCCTGTTCGAGACCGGCGCGGGCGGCTCGGCACCGAAGCACGTGCAGCAGTTCCAGAAGGAGGGCTACCTCCGGTGGGACTCGCTCGGCGAGTTCTCGGCGCTGACGGCCTCGTTGGAGCACATCGGCAGCCAGTTCAAGAACGAGAAGGCCGCCCTGCTCGCCGATACGCTGGACCAGGCGGTGGGCAAGTTCCTGGACAACAACAAGTCGCCCGCGCGCAAGGTCGGCCAGATCGACAACCGCGGCAGCCACTACTACCTGGCGATGTACTGGGCCGAGGCGCTGGCAGCGCAGACGAAGGACGCGGACCTGCAGGCGCGTTTCGCCACCGTGGCCCGGAAGCTCCAGGACAACGAAGCGGCCATCAACGCGGAGTTGCTGGCCGCCCAGGGCAAGCCCGTGGACATGGGCGGCTACTATCACTTCGACGTCGCGAAGACGACGAAGGCCATGCGGCCCAGCCCCACGCTGAATGCGATCATCGACGCCATCTAGTCACGTTTCCAAGGCCATGCGGGCCGACGTCCCGCATGGCCGACCCTTATGAACTCCCGCGACCCTCTCATGCTGCTCGTCGACGACGACCCCCTCGTCAGGGACGTCGTCAGGCGTGTTGCGTCCGACGAGGGATTCGAGGTGGTCCTTTGCGCGGACGGGGAGGAAGCCATCCGCGCCATTGAACGACGGCCGGTGTTTGCGCTGACGGACCTGTGCATGCCCGGCGTCGACGGGCTCGAAGTGCTGCGGGCGATCCGCGACGGCCTGCCGTCGTGCGCGATGGCCCTGATGAGCGGCGCCGCCACGATCGATGACGCTGTCGAAGCGATCAAGCTCGGGGCGACGGACTTCCTCCACAAGCCGCTCGATTTCGACCGCCTGCGCGAGCTGCTGCGGCGCGTCCGTCAGGACGTGGCGGCCCGGCGCAGCCTGCTCGAACTCGAAGGCGATATGGCCGCGCGCCTGAGCTTCTGCGGCATGATTGGGCGCAGCGCCGTGATGCAGGACACGTTCAGCCTGATCCGGCGGCTGGCGCCGCACGTGCGCAACGTCCTGATTACCGGCGAGACCGGCACGGGCAAAGAGCTCGCAGCCAAGGCGTTCCACACGCTCGGCCCGCGGCGCGATCGCCCCTTCATCCCCGTGAACTGCTCGGCCGTCGTGGACACGCTGTCCGAAAGCGAACTCTTCGGGCACGTGCGGGGCGCGTTCACGGGAGCCACGGACAACAAGGCGGGGTTCTTCGAACAGGCCGACCGCGGGACGCTGTTCCTGGACGAGATCGGTGAACTGCCCCTGACGCTGCAGGCCAAGCTGCTCCGGGTCCTCGAGAGCGGGGAGATTCAGCGCGTCGGCAGCGTGGATCGCCGGCGCGTCGACGTGCACATCATTGCGGCCACCAATCGCGACCTGCGCACCGAAGTGGCGGCCGGGAAGTTCCGCACCGACCTGCTCTACCGGCTGAACGTCATCGAACTCTCGCTGCCGCCCCTTCGGAACCGCCGTGAAGACATTCCGTACCTGGTGGCCAGCTTCGTGCGGACCGTATCGGAACGGATCCGCAAGCCGATCGGCGGCATCTCGACGGACGCCGAGCGCATGCTGGTGGCGGCGCACTGGGAAGGCAACGTGCGGGAACTCCGCAACGTCGTGGAGCGGGCGTGCGTCCTCGCGGAAGGCGATTTGATCACCTCCGGGGATCTGATCGGGTTGTCGGTGGCCGCTTCGACCGCGGGTGGCGCCCCGATGGCGGCGGCGTCCCAGGGCGCACGTCGGCACGCCGCACCGCCACGCGCGGACCCCTCGAAGACGGATGTCATGGACGCGTTGCAGGCGGCCGGGGGCAACAAGAAGCGTGCGGCCGAGCAACTCGGCATCGATCGCCGGAAGCTGTACCGATTACTGGAACAGTACGGCATTTAGGGAGGGACCCCCGCGCCGCTGGTGGGTCAACCGCGGCGCGGAGGCGTTCTGAAGAAAGACTATCCCACCAACTCGTGGACGAGTTTGCTGAGTTCGGCCATCGTGAACGGCTTCGGCACAACCCCCTTGAACCCGTAGCGTCCGAAGTCCGCCATCACCGGATCGTCCGCGTACCCGCTGGACACGATCGCAACGGCAGCAGGATCGGTCTCGAGAATCGCTTTGACGGCGTCCTTGCCGCCCATGCCGCCGGGCACGGTCAGATCCATGATGACGACGTCGAACCGGTCCCCGCTGGCCTTGGCCTCCTTGTACACGTCGATCGCGGTGCGGCCGTCCGCCACCACTTCCACCCGGTAACCGAGCCGGCCGAGCATCTGGCGCGCCAGGCTCCGGATCTGAGGCTCGTCGTCCATCACCAGGACGCGGCCCTTGCCGCACGTTGACGGCGCTTTCGCGTCGACGTCGGCCGGCCGCCGGGCGCTGGTGTTGGCGGGCAGGACGACGATCATCGTGGTCCCGTGCCCCACTGAGGACTGCACGTCGATACGCCCGCCGTGGTTCCGGACGATGGAGTAGCTGGTCGCGAGACCCAGGCCATTGCCGGACTTCTTCGTCGTGAAGTACGGATCGAAGATCCGGCCGAGGTTCTCTTCCGGGATCCCGACGCCCCCGTCGCGGACCTCGATCACCACCTCCGGCCGGCCCGCCCCTTCCGCGCCAGGCACGTTCGAGGCCTTGACCCAGACCACACCGCCGCTGGGCATCGCCTGGGCCGCGTTGATCAGGAGGTTGTTCAACACCTGCACCAGCTGGCCCTCGTCGGCATCCGCCGCCCACAGGTCGGCCGGCACGTCGAGCTCGCAGCGCACGTTGGATCCGCGCAGCGAGAAGCTCGTGGTGTCGCGGATGACGTCGCTGAGGAAGACGGTCTTCCGGACGGGGGCGCCCCCCTTCGAGAACGTGAGCAACTGTTGGGTGAGCGACTTCGCGCGGGCACATGCGCGCTCGGCTTCGTTCAGGCTCCCGTGGAGGGCGGCAGAACCCGCTTCCATCTGGGCCAGCGAAATGTTGCCGACAATCGCGGTCAGGATGTTGTTGAAGTCGTGCGCGATACCCCCGGCCAGCACGCCCAGCGACGCCAGCTTGCTTGCGCGCAGCCGTTCTTCCTCCAGTCGCAGGGCGTCGGTCATGTCGAGCGCGACCAGGGCGACCGCGACCAGCGTGCCATCGGCATCATGGATGGGCATGGCGCTGAGGTCCACCAGGCGCTGATGCCCGTCGCGGGCAATCAGCGCGGCGCCCACCTCGTGTTCGACGCTCTGTTGGGTCCGCAGGACCTTGTCGACCGGGCTGGCATACGACCGGCCGCTCGCCCGGTCGACCAGCTGGACCACGTCCATCACGGGGCGCCCGGTGGCGTCCTCCGCCGTCCAGCCCGTGAACATCTCGGCCGAGCGATTCATCAGGACAATCCGGCTCTTCGTGTCCGTGGCGATCACGGCTTCGCCGATGCTGGCCAGCGTCACCCCCAGCCGCTCCTTCTCGATGGCCAGCGCATGTTCGGAACGCCTGGCGTAGTCGAGTGCGAGCATCGCCTGGTCATGCATGGCCGAGATCTCTTCGACGTGCTGGCGCTGGTCCTCGATGCGGCCGAGGTAGACCTTGTAGGTCAAGTAGGTCAGGTACGCCGGAGCCGCGACGATCGGGGCGAACCAGGCTTCGCCTCGTCCAATCAGCCACGACGAGGCGGCCGCGACGCCACCGCCGACGAAATAGCTGGGCGCGCTCCACAGGAACGCGTCGTACCAAATCTTGAACGGCGAGCGGCGGGTGGCCAGCGCGCCGGCCGTCGCCACCAGGATCGTGTTGCAGAGGAAGTAGGCCATGGCGCCGCCGACGATCGGCTTGGCGATGTCCTTCGGTTCGATGGCTCCCGGTTGCCCGCCGAGCAGCGCGTAGACGTACGCGGTCACCTGCATCGTGATGATCAGGGTCGCCGCGCTGAACACCACCCGGTAGAGCTTGATCGATCGGCTCGAACGGTTGCCGAGGCACTGGGCCACGGCCCCGATTCCCGCCATCACGACGGCCTGCTGCGGGCCCACGACGAGCAGCGCCAGGAAGTCCGCGACGAACGACACCGACATCGTCGCCGAGGTGTTGGCCACCGGCAGCTTCACCTTGAGCAGCGACGTCGCAATGACGAGGGCCAGGAGTCCCACGCTGAGGCCCGGATCCGGAATGGCCTTCGGCAGGCTCGACCAGGCCACCGCGGCACCCGCCATGATGACCGTGCTCACGAACACCTTCGCGCCCCACGACAACGTCGTGACGCTCCGCCCGGTGCGCTCCTGTTCGAGACGATCCGCCTCGCTTGACACGCCGGCGAGCCCCAGCGACTCGGCCGACGCTGGAGACCCCGGCACCCAGATCTCGGAGGCCGGATTGGCCTGCCGCCGCTCCAGGCTCGGACGCAGGATCGTCGCGGCATCCGGCGCCGTGGTCTGACGTCCATGGCCCGTGGTTGCGCCGGCAAACGCGGCGTGCAGCCGGACGAATGGTGTGAGAATCGGAGTCATTAGAGCACGCTCCTGTTCTCGGCAGCCTCCACCGGCATGACCTCGAGCGCCGGGTCGCCTGGCTCGTCGGGTGGTGGTGGGTCTTCGTCGCCCCATACGATGCTGTCGCCCCACACGATGCTGTCGCCCCACACGATGCTATCGCCCCACACGATGCTATCGCCCCACACGATGCTGTCGCCCCACACGATGCTATCGCCCCACACGATGCTATCGCCCCACACGATGCTATCGCCCCACACGATGCTATCGCCCCACACGATGCTGTCGCCCCAGACGATGCTGTCGCCCCACACGATGCTGTCGCCCCACACGATGCTATCGCCCCACACGATGCTCTGGGCCCATGGGTAGAACATGCCACCGATCAAGCTGTACGGACCGTTGTAGCCCATCGCTTGCCACGAGTTCGTGGCCGCCGCCGGGCTGACGGCCTTCGCCATCCGCACGGCACCTTCCAGGTTGAGACTGCCCCGGCCCTGCATGAGCTCGTTCGCCTGCCGGACGCGAATAGCCGAGTATTCCAGCATCGCCTTGATTGCGTTGGGCGTCAGACGGGCGTACCCCATGGCCGTGTGGGCCTCGATCATCAGCGCCACCGCACCGCTGACGACGCCCGCCGACATGCTGGTGCCGCTGAGCTTGAGCAGCGTCTTGCCGTGGCTCGTCTGCACCTGGAGGTCCGGGAACTCGCCGTAGAGCGTGCTGCCGATCGCAGCCGCCGCCGCGACCTTGTTACCGGGAGCCACGATGTCGGGCTTGGCAAAGCCGTCCTGCCACGTTGGCCCTCGCGAGCTGAACGTGGTCACGCGGTCGTCGGTCCGCTTGATGGTGTCGTAACTGTTGATCGCACCAACCGTAATCGCCGACGGTGCGTTTCCGGGGCTCACAATCCCGCCGTATCCGCTCTTGCCGCTGTTCGGGTTCTTGCCCAGGTTGCCGGCCGAGACCACGACGACGATTCCCGCGCGAACGGCCGTCTCGACGGCCTGCACCAATGGATCGGTGAGGGCGGATTCGTAGATCGGGTGGCCGAGCGACAGGTTGATCACGCGGATGTCGAGCGCAACGCGATTCGCCACGGCATACTCGATCGCCTGCAGGACGGCGCTGCTCGACCCGCCGCCCTGGGAGTCGAGCACCTTGAGACCGATGAAGTTCACGTTGGGCGCCACGCCGGGATAGGCGCCGTCCGACAGCGCACCGGAGCCGCCGATCAGTCCGGCCACATGTGTGCCGTGGCCGTAGTCGTCGTACGGCTCACATTCAACGCCCGACAGGTCGTTCGAGAAGTCGACGAACTTCGTGATCCGGCTGCGCGGCAGATCCGCATTGGGCTGGATGCCAGAGTCGATAACGGCAACGCTGACCGGCGCGACGCCCGCCGGCATGGTCGGCGAGCCGAGCATGGCGGCGACGCTGCTGGCAACGGCGCCTCCCGACGTGGCGGTAAGCGCATGGGCTTTCAGTCGAGCATCGATTGAAATGGACTCAACCCAGGGGGATCGGGACAGCGCTTCGATCTGGCCCGCCGGGATCTCGATCGTCAGGGACTCCACGAGAGCGTGGTCACCCCGAACCAGGACACCGGCCTGTCGCAGTGACTTGCTCCAGTTTCGACGCACGCCAGGCTTCACACGGACAATCACACGCACGGTTCCGGCCGAGCCGGAATTCGCGGAGCGTTCGACCTCGCGGTCGGTCTTCGGAATATGGCGATATCCCTTTTGTGCGGCGGCGGCGGCACCGGGCAGGCACAGCAATAGTGCCAACGCCACGGCCATGACAGGTCGACGTACGAGCATTGATCCCCCCAAGCAGAGGCTCGGTGTTACCGGCTATCAGTTGTCGCGTGTGGACGCCGTGAGAGGGTCGTGCTGATGTCTGGAACCGGGCGGCTTGAGCGCTCCGTAACCCGTCGGAGCAAGTCGCCGGTCGTCGATCACCGTCATTGCCTCGTGCAGCGTTGCCGGTGAATGAGCAAGCGCGATGCCAAGCCCAGCCGATTGTCTCCAACGGGCTGACTCCTTCAAGTAGTTCATTTTGAAGTGCTTAGGCCTGTTGGTATCACCCTGATGACAGCGAAACGGCAGACACGGCCGGATACACCCTCTTCAGTGAACGTCCGGCTTCGATAAATCGTTGTTTCTTGGAATGTTACGGGGAGTCAGCGCCGATGAGAGATCCGCACGCCCGCTGCGAATCGGTCTCGAGAACCGGACGGCTGCCCGACACGTCATCTCGCGTCAAGTCGCGTGAACATGCGACATCAACGCGAAAGACCACCGATCTACTGGCATTACCGAGGATCGCTCTGGCGGTCGGTCCACCGACACCAAAAAAGGAGAAAGTGACGCCCGACTGACATCGGGACGCCTGGAACGTGCCATCACGGCGGCCCCGCGCGTCGTCCAGAATCACCGCCGGCTTGACCGCGAGCTGCGTTGGCCGCATGCTCTGCGACTATGGACAAGCACGTTCTGTACCTGGCTGGCGCACTGGTCGTGCTGGGACTCGCGCAAACGGCCAGCGTGGCCCAATCCCCTACCGGTAAATCGGCCGCAATCGATATCGCTGCACCCCCGAACGAACCGGCCACCATCGAGTTCACGCGTGACGCCATCACCGTCCGGTACGACGGCCGGCTGGTCTTCGAGGGACGGATTGCCGACCGTAAGGCCGTCGCCCACGCCACGGTGAATGCCTACCGCACCGGCGGCGGGGTGGACCAGGTGCTGGCGCTCACCGCACGGTCAGGTCGGAACCCGGTGGAGCTGACGGGCACCATCCGCGGGAGCGATCAAGCGTTCCCGGCGGAATCGGATCGGCCCCTTCGCGGCGTTCCCATCGTCCGCCACAGCTCCGGCCTGAGCCGCAGCCTGCGCAACCAGTCGGTGTACGACCGGCAGTGGGACTGGGTATTGTCGGTCGACGATCATCCCCGGACCGAGGTCCGCGTGATGCCGGCCGGAGCGTCGGCCGCCGGACGCACGTTCACGCTCGACGCCAAGGGCAGCGAGATCCTGCTTCGGTTCCGGCCGCGCTTCTACCAGCAGCATCGCGGGCTCGCGTTCTTCGAGCCCTGGACCTACCGGACGTGGGCGCACCCGGTGGTCGGCTGGTGTTCGTGGTTCGCGTTCTTCGATCGCGTCACCGAGCAGGACATCAAGCACACGGCCGACGTCGTGGCCGAGGTCCTGCAGCCTTACGGCTACCAGTACATCCAGATGGACGATGGGTACCAGCGCGCCACCGGGGCCCCCGAGTTCTGGTTGAAGCCGAACCAGAAGTTCCCTGGCGGCCTGGATACGCTGGCCAGCTACATCCGGTCGAAGGGGCTGAAGCCCGGCATCTGGACCAACGCGGCATTTTCACAAACCGACATCGCGACGGCGCACCCGTCGTGGTTCGTGCTGGACCCGACGGGAGCGCCAGCCCGCGGAAACTGGATCGATCTCATCGTCGACGGCTCCAATCCTGAGGCGCTCGACGAACTGGTGCGGCCGATCTACCGGGAACTCCGCCGCGAGGACTGGCAGTACTTCAAGCTCGACGCGCTACGCCACCTCCGCTACGAGGGCTACAACGCCAACGGCGGGCACTTCGCGAAGAACGGCACGAACCTCGTCGAGGCGTACCGCAAGTACGTCCGCAGCGTGCGGGAGGAGATCGGGGGCGATCGGTTCATGCTGGCCTGCTGGGGTGTCCGGCCCGAACTGGTCGGGATCGCCGACGGCTGCCGGATCGGCACGGATGGGTTCTCCTTTGCCGGACTGGCGCAGTTCAACTCGTTCAACAACGTCGTCTGGCGCAACGATCCCGACCACATCGAGCTGAGCGACCGCGAGGCCTGGCGATCGACGATGGTGACGTCGTTGACCGGGTCGCTGTTCATGCTGACGGACAAGCCTGAGCGGTACCGCACGGAGTTCGTCGAGCCGGCGAAGCGGGCGGCACCGGTCCTCGTGACGCTGCCCGGGCAGCTCTACGACGTCGATCCGTCGCGATCGTCGCAGTTGTGGCGGGCGGACGTTGAAGTGAGCGGACGCGATCCGAAACCGTTCGACGCGGGCCTCGAGCCGGCCGCCCATCTCTACCTGCTCGAGGTGAACCGGCCGTTCGAGTCGTGGGTCGTCCTCGGACGAACCGGCGGCGAGTCGGCCGCCCTGCCGCTCGATCAACTCGGGCTCGATCCGGCCAAGGAGTACGTGGCCTTCGAGTTCTGGGAGAAGCGGCTGTTGCCGGTCGTCACGAAGGCTCTGCGGCCCGGGGTGATCCCCGCACGCTATAACTCGCAGGTGTTCGTGATTCGCGAACGCGTCGCGCATCCGCAGGTGATTGCGACAAGCCGCCACATCACGGGCGGCGGCGTGGACCTGGTGGATGTGAAGTGGGACGGAGCGAGGCTCGAGGGCTGGAGCACGGTCGTGGGCGGCGATCCGTACGACATCTACGTGACCGAGCCGGCGGGATTCGCGTTCGAGCAGGCGACGTGTGACGGCGCATCCGCGGCCGCGGCCGTGCGCGACGGGGTGATGATCAAGGTCACGTGCCGGCCGATGGTGTCGCGCGAGATCGGGTGGTCGGCGGTGTTCGGTCGCCGGTAGCCCTCGCGGATGATACCATCCGGGCATGCGCACTTATCGTTCGGGAGACACCGTCGAGGACCTCTGCCGGGCCTGCAAGCTGGACCGCTTGCACACCGTGATCGTGGCGGACGCGGGCGGGCGGCCGATCCGCGTCCAGTGCGACTACTGCAGCAGCCAGCACAACTTCCGGGGCGGGGCGCACGACGTGTCGGCGCACGTGCCGGCACGGCCAGCGGTGGACCCGCACGTGCCCGCGCGCCAGCCGGTGGACCCGCATGCGCCCGCGATGCTGTTCACACCCGGCGCGCCGGGTTCGACCCAGGAGATCCCGGACATGACCGAACGCGAACGGGTATTGCCGGCTGCCGCGGCTGATGGCCGCGGCCTTGACCTCGAGGCCGCACTCCGGCGGATCATCCGCGAGGAAAGCGGTGTCACGGTGGCCGTGCCGGCCGAGAAGTGGCGCGATGGTCTGCTGGTGCTGCGCCCGGGACGGGCGGGCCTGCAGGAGAAGAGTTGGCCCATCGAGACGTTCTTCCACAAGGTGGTGATGATCCGGAACCGGCTGCGCACGCTCGAGCAGCAGGTGAACTCGCTGGAGGCGCCCGAGGACGCCAAGGTGAAGATGCAGGCCTACATCACGGCCTGCTACGGCTCGCTGACCAGCTTCAACGTGCTTTTCGCCGACGAGGACGATCAGTTCAAGGGCGCCGCGGGCGAGGGATAGGAAACGGCGTCCGGCTAGAACGCGACGTTCACAGACAGTTGGAGCCGGCGCGCCGGCTGCGCCGACGTGGCCTGCCCAAAGAACGGCGAGAGCATGTTGCCGACGTACGTGTTCAGGTTCACGTGGTTGAGCGCGTTGAACGCGTCCACTGACAGGGTGAGCTTCTTCGCCTCGTCCTCGTCACCCGCGCCGAACGCGAACGAGCGCGACCACCGGAGATCCACCCTGGCCGCCGAAGGCCCCTGCGCGCTGTTGCGCGCCACGCCTGCGGGCCGCGCGTTGGTGTAACCCGTGTTGTAGACGTCCTGGCCCAGCGTCACGGAGTAGGGTCCTCCCGTCGCAAGCGCCGCATTCACGCCAATCGTTCCCCACGGTCCGGATTTGAAGGACCCGACAAGGTTGAACCGATGACGCTGATCGGAGCCCGCGCGCCCCCACTCGCCCGTGAGATCGAAGTTGTTGGGCGGCATCGCGTTGATGCCATTGGTGTCGTTCATCGTCCGGCTGACCACGTACTGAACCGAACCGGTGAAGAACCGGCCGATCTGGCCGCGCAGCGAGAACTGCAGCGAGTGGCTCCACTGGCGGCCGGGGGACTCGATCTGCCGGATGGTGGCATGTGCCGGATCCGGCCTCGACAGGTAGAGCGGCGGCGGCGGCGCGTTGACGTCGCGCGACCGAAACAAGCCCACGCCCCGGGACCCGACGTAATTGACGGCGGCCGTCGTGGCCTTGGCCAGCTGGCGTTCGATGCCGCCGCCGAACTGCAGGGCCCACGGAATCACCATGCCGGGTCCCAGCTGGACCAGGCTCGTGGGCGCCGAGGGCTGCCCGGTCCCGGCGGTGAGGGGATTCGGGTAGCCGGGGTTCTGAATCGTGTACCGGAACAGCCTGCCCTGCTCGGAGCGCAGGACCTCTCCAATGGTGCCTGCACTCGCGCGGTCGTAGAACACGCCCACGCCAGCGCGGATGATGGTACCCGGCTTTGAACCCGGAGCCCAGGCAACCGACGCGCGTGGCGCCACGTTGTTGCTGTCGCCGAAGAAGCTGAGCCAGTCGTAGCGCACACCGAACGACATCGACAGGTTTCGCCTCGCCGCAAATTCGTCCTGCACGAACGCGCCAAGCACCTTCTGCATGAACGCCAGCTGGCCGTCGCCCTGCTGCTGGGTAAACAGGTACGGCCGTCCGGCTTCGTAGTCGGCCAGGCTCTCGAACGAGAACGTCCCGCCGAAATTCGTTCGATCGTTGGAGTACCGGTGGCTCCAGTCAGGGATGCTGAAGCCCGCTTTGACGGCGTGCCGGCCAGCCGACCAGACCACGGAGTCGTTCAGCGTGAAGTGCCGCTCTTCCGCCAGCCGGTTCGCCTGGGCCCCGCCGCCGGTAAAGGCGTCCTGCACCACGATCCTCTGGGTCTGATTGATGCTGAAGACGGGCTGGTGATCGCCTCCCACCAGAAACCGGAACTGGTTGATGAGATGCCCGGTCACCATCGTCCGGTGACTGTAGATGACCTGGAATTCCCGGTTCGTAGAATCCGACCCCGCTTCCCGCAGCGTCGTCCCGCCGACCCCCTCGTTGGTGGCGCTCTCGTTTTGATATGTCACGCGCAACGAGAGGGTGTTCTGCTTACCCTGCTGGCGGTTGATCGTGCCGGAAAGCTCCAGGTTGCGGGTCGCCGTCGGAACCGTGTCGCGGATGGGGCCCGACAGCCCCTGTGCGTAGACGATGGCTTGCTGGTCCGTCTCCTCGCGATTCACCGACACGAGAAACGACGTCGATCGTCCATCACCGATCGGACCGGACAGGATGCCTTCGAAGATGCGCCGCTGCCCGCCGGGTCTTGTCTCGGCAAAGGCATTGCGCGCATCCAGGTGTCCGTCCCGGAACGTGACGTTCGCTTCGCCGTGGAAGCGATCGGTGCCCGCCTTCGTGATGACCTCGACCCGGCCCTGACCGGGCCGGGTGTACTCCGCGGAATAGGGATCCTGGTTGATCTTGATCTGCTGGATCGCGGACGCCGACACGCCCACCTTCCGCCCCTCCATCCCGTCGACGATGAGCGTGGTCCCGCCCGTGCCGCCCGCGCCAGGATCGAGGAAGGCCGAGAGCGCGCCGAGGAAGTCGCGGTCGAACGCCGGAATATCGGCGAGCATCGCCTTGTCAACGGTGACGCCACCCTGGCTCTGGGCGGCGTCGAGCGAGACCGTGGCCGCTTGCGTGCCCACGATGACGTTCTGCTTCAGGCCGGCAATCTTCAGTACGAGTCGCTGGCGGCCCGGGGCCCTGCTGCCGACCTGCAGCCGCACGGTGACGGGCTCGAACCCTTCGAACTGCGCCTTCAACTCGTACATGCCAGGTGCCACGTCGTCGAACCGGAAGGTGCCTGCTCCGTCCGTCCTGGCACTGCGCGGTTGGCCGCCAGGCTGGACCGCCAGCGTCACCTCCGCATCGGGAAGCATGCCGCCGGTCTGATCCTGGACGACGCCGATGACGGGGAAGCCTGGCGCCGGAACCTGGGCACGAGCCACCGGCGGAAGGCCGAGGACGAGAAGGAGAGCAACCACGACGCGCCGCCGGTGAAAGCCCGACGCCTCCCCGGCCAGACCCGTCGCGCGAAGGAAGAATCCAATCACAGCCAGAGACGGTACCACCGGGGTCTGAAGAACGGCTGAAAGGCCGCGTCCGGCCCCGGGGGGCGGATTGGGACGAACCGGCCGCTCAGCGCGGCGCGGCGGTCACCCGCGCCTGACGCTCGCGTGTGAGGTGCGGGACGATGCCCAGCAGGCGCTCGATCAGCATCAACTGCGCCCGGTGGTGCATTTCGTGTTCCTTGACGCTGAGGATCAGCTCGAAGCGGCTCTTGGTGCGCGGCTCGAGCGGCTCAGGGAACGTGACGATGAACGACAGGTAATCCTCGCCGACCGAGTCGAGAAACGTGCCCCACGCGTCGGCAGTCTTCCGCAGCGAGGCGAGGATGTCCGCCTTCGCCGTCAACACCTTTTCCCGAGCCGTGCGCTCCGCCGCCCGGGCGAAGAAGTCCACGCCGATGAACGTCGTGATCTTCTGGACGACGTGGAGGTCGAAGTAGCCCTCGCTCGTCAGCGCGATGTGCGCGAGGATCTCCGCCACGCTCCGGCTCTCGGGCGTCGGGCGATAGCCGTACTTGTCTTCCGGGATGTCTTCCGCGGTCAGGATCGTGTTCCGGCGGACGGTGCGAAAGCTGCGCGCGAGTTCGGTGGCTCCGTAGTACGTCATCGGGGGTCTCCTGGTTAGCGAATGTCGATGGCCGACACGGGATGGAGTTCATTCCAGCGGCCGTGATTGGTGTCGAGCACCAGTGTGCCCGTAATGGCCACGTGCGTGCCGACGGGCGGCAGCTTCGTCTCGTCCTTGTAGTCCCGGCAGACGGGTTTCGCGTCTGCCTGACTGGGCGTCGAGTGGCAGACGAACTCGAAGACGAGGTTGCCGCCCTCGTCGGACTTGTTGCCGTCATTGATGAGGTTGGCGAACTCCGGATCCACCCGGAGCCACCCGTGCGTGTCGCCGTCGGCTTCCTTCCGCACACCGTCCTGGCGCGGGTGCTTCTGCTCGGCGGTGGCGTCGACGATGACGCCCGTCACCGTCACGCAGTCCTGCTTCACCAGCAATCGGTTCGGATGGTAGACGTGCTCCCAGAGGCCGTCCCCGCATCCGGCGGCGCGGTTCGTACCGGGCACGCCCGGTGCGCTGACCACTGAGTCGGGAATCGCGGGACCCCGGGCCGCCGCGCGGGCACCAACCGGGCTGGCGGCGCGGGCCGTCGCGCCTGCGGCGCCCGCCGTGTCGGGGGCCGCCGGAGAGGCCACCATCCGCCGCCAGGCGACGAACGCGACCACAAGGATCGCGAGAACCAGTAGAGCTGCCGCTGCGCGCGAGACCCGCATGCTGTGCCTCGAAAGGGTGTGTAGCGTGAACCTACCGTTTCATCATCGCACACCCCGGCGCGCGCCCGCCTACTTGATATTCCTGATCACCTCGGTCAACTGCTTGATGCCAGCATCCTCGGCCGTCACCCCCAGGGCCACGACGATGTAGTTCCGGGTCCGGACGGCGACGAGATTGCCGTAGAAGTCGTCCTGCCCGGCAAAGCCGCCGTCACCCGGTGCGGCCAGCGCGTGGAGGCCCTTGCCGCTCTTCGAGACAGCCTGGCGGTACTTCGCCAGGGCGTCCTGTGCCGCAGTCGGCGTCTCCTGGGCGATCGCGAGCAGCTTCCAGGTCTTCTGTCCCGCCTTGTACTCGGCCTGGAAGCCATTCTTGAGGAAGCTCTGCGCCAGGACGTCGCTTGGAATGAACCGTGCGCTGTGCGCCACCATGTTCAGCGGGGGGAAGAGGGCCGCTTCGCGAGGCGCGGCACCGGGTGTGGTGACTTTGGCTGCCACCGCCTGTGCCAGCTTCATGAGCTCGGGCTTGACCTCCGGCTTCTCGCCGACGCTGCGGATCTTCACGTAGTACTCGCCGGCCCAGAAGTTCACGAGGTTGCTGCCGGTGTAACCGTCGGCGCCGACCTTCGCGATCTGCGCTTCCGGATAGATCTCGTCCGCGTACTTGCCCCACGCGTTGAGCGGGTCTTTCAACTGGTAGATCTCGATGACGGCCTCGTGTCCGGTGCCCGCCTGCTTGTAGTCCGAGAACACCGCGTCACCGACGCCGTACGTCACGAAACTGTCGGCCGCACCGTCGATCTGCTCCCAGAGGTTGTCCGCGGTGAATCCGCGGGGCTCGCGGGACTGGGCCCAGCCGGCGACCTGATCCTTCGCGGGAAGCATCGCCAGCAAGGCCGGCGCCGCCTTGGATCCGGCCGGCGCCCCTGCCGTTTCGCCTGCGGCTGCCGGGGCGGCCGCCGGCGTGGCGTCATTCTTGGGTGGGGCCTGGGCACCGGAGCATCCGGCGAAGGCCAGACCCGCCACAACCACCGCGATCAGCGTGCGTTTCATCGTCATCGGTCTCCGGATTCCGCAATTCCGTCCACTACTCCCGGGGCGCACTTGCGTTGAGCGTCTTCGCCCCGGGCACGCGGGCTGAAGCCCGCGCGCGACATTCCCGGCGCAACATCGACACCACTGAGCGCCGGGCTTAGGCGTACATCGCCTTCAGGTCTGCCACGCGCTCGCCGATGCGAACGGTGTTGGCGCAACGCGCCGAGCAACTGTCGCAATCGACGCAGTTCCCGAGGCTGGCCTGTTCCGGGATGTCGTCGAACGTGGCGCGGGCGTGTTCAAAGTTGCCGTAGTTGGCGGCGTACATGTGCGTGCGCATCAGCGTGGGAATGTCCACACCCTTCGGGCACGTCGACAGGCAGGTGCCGCACTGCTTGCAGAAGTCCAGCGCCATCTGGACGTTCTTGTCGGCGAGCCACGCCTTCTCGTCAGCCGTCAACTCCAGCCCGGATGCCACCGAGAAGCTCTCCGCCAACTGGTCCGAGTTCGTATAGCCGGGAATCGAGGTCGCGATGTCGGGGTGCTGGAGCACCCACTTGAGCATCGCGGTCTGGTTCAGCACGCCGAGGTTCTTCGCCCGGCCGCCGGTCTGGGTCTTCATTGCGATCACGCCGATGTTCTTGGCGGCCGCCGCCTTGATCGCCGCCTGGAAGTCGCCGTCGGCGGCGTTGGTGACGTTGAAACCGGCCAGGACCACGTCGTAGAAACCGGTGTCCGCGGCGTTCTTCAGGACGCCCGCCTGGTTCGCGTGCGTGGAGACGCCGATGAAGTGCGCCGTCTTCGCCTGCTTGATCTCCGTGAGCGCCGCCTGCACCTCGGGGTTGTTCATCTGATCGACGGACGGCTGGTGGATCAGCAGGATGTCAACGTACTTCGTCTGGAGACGCTCGAGGCATCCGGCGAAGTCGGCGAGGAACTTGGCCTTGATTTCGCCGGCCGGCACGCGCGGGAACGGGATCTTCGTCTGGATGATGACCTTGTCCCGGATGCCAAGCCGCGTCACGACGTCGCCAACCATCCGTTCGTTCCTGCCCTGCTGGTACCCGAGGGCCGTGTCAAAGAGGCGAACGCCGGCCTCGTAGGCCTGCTTGATCAATTCCGGGTTGTTGGAGTTCATCACGCCCATGCTCACGACGGGGAGCTTGAGACCCGTCCGGCCGAGCGTACGCTGGATGACCGCGGCGCCGGCAGCCGGGCCGGCGAGCAACGCGCCGGACTTCTTCGCGCCCACCATCGCCAGTCCAGGCAACCCCACGATTCCCGCCGATGCCAGCGCGAACGAGGTCTGGGACAGGAACTGTCGTCTGTTCTTCTTCGGGTGGATGTCGGACATGAATACGGCTCCTGCTGAATGACGCGTGCTGCGTCGTGACCTGATCGGCGGGGAGATCGACGAGGAAATGGCCTCCGGCGACCGCGAACCCGTGCGTGGACACGACCTTAGTATCAGATCCATAGCCTGCGTTCAAATGATATGCGCGTCCGCGGCGGGGCCGGTGACGGCTCGGCGGCGCAGGCGCCGTATCCCCAGTGCCATGCGTCGACGATTGCAGAGACCACGCCGGGGCGGTTCGTGGCCGCGTGGTTTGGCGGCACCCGCGAAGGTGCGCCGGACGTCGGGATCTGGCTGGCGCGGCACGACGGCCAGCACTGGCTCCCGGCGGTCAGGGTGGCGGACGGCACCGGGTCCGATGCACCACGCATCCCACCTGGAACCCGGTCCTGTTCCAGGCGCCCAAGGGACCGCTGATCCTGCGTTGGCGCACGGTAGTCACGCTCGAAGACGCGCCCCTACCTGACGGGTACGCGTATCCCGCCGTCATCCAGGCATCGGACGGCCTGGTACACATCACTTACACGTGGAACCGCCAGCGCATCAAACACGTGGTGATCGACCCGCCCACGCTCGAGTAGCTCAGCGACGGGAGTCCTTTCCCACGCCGTCGCCGGGGGTACACGCCGGGTCCGTCCCCGCATAGATCAGCAGACCGCTGTCGAGCGAGATATACAGCGAACAGTCGGGGAAGGTAACTCTCCCGTTCGTCCGCGTGTACGTCGTACCGTTGTACGTCAGCGTGTTGCCGACGACCGATCCCGTGGCCGGCCCGCCGGACCGGGGTCCCGCGAACGAGCTGGCCCCGGCACCCGAACTGGAGCTGCCGCTCGATCCCGAACTCGAGCCGCTGCCCGACCCGGAGCTGCTCCCCGAACTCGCGCCGCCGCTCGAACTCGACCCGGAGCTGGAACCGGAACTCGACCCGGAACTGCTCGAGCCGGCCGGTATGCATCCCAGTGCGGGTCCCGCCGGCAGCAACATCCCGTTGCCCAGCGCGATGTACATCGAGCAGTCTGGGAACGTCACCTTCCCGTTGACGATGGTGAACGTCGCGCCGTTGTATGTCAGGGTCTCGCCGCTCACCGCGCCGGTCGAGGGCCCGCCAGTGGCCGGGCCGGTGAACGCGCTGCCGGCGCCACTGCTTCCACCGCTGCTGGAGCCGCTGCTGGAACTGCTGCTGGAACTGCTGCTGGAACTGCCGCCCGATCCTGAACTCGAGCCGCCGCTCGAACTCGACCCCGAGCTGGAGCCCGAACTCGACCCGGAACTGCTCGAGCCGGCCGGTGTGCAACCCGGTGCGGGTCCGGCCGGCAGCAGCATGCCATTGCCCAGCGCGATGTACATCGAGCAGTCTGGGAACGTCACCTTCCCGTTGACGACGGTGAACGTCGCGCCGTTGTACGTCAGCGTCGTGCCGCTCACCGCGCCGGTCGAGGGCCCGCCACCGGCCGGGCCGGTGAACGCGCTACCCCCGCCGCTGCTGGAACTGCTGGAACTGCCGCCCGATCCTGAACTCGAGCCGCCGCTCGAACTCGTCCCCGAG